>Ga0209515_10000175_pt1 | contig 120873 bp, 111 predicted proteins | sample Subgroupgradi54m_FD_187454 | JGI IMG/M metagenome (GOLD analysis project Ga0209515, IMG submission 187454) | Subsurface groundwater microbial communities from S. Glens Falls, New York, USA - GMW60B uncontaminated upgradient, 5.4 m (SPAdes)... ... | reverse complement strand
ACCCGTCTGCCGGTTATCTTGCGACCCCCTTGACTTGCATGCTTAAGGCACGCCGCCAGCGTTCATCCTGAGCCAGGATCAAACTCTCAAAAAAATTTCGACGCATCGAAATTTTTGCAGTCCGACCGTAATCGCTCTTCGAGCCGCAGTACAAATGTACTAAGGCGAGAAGTAAGATTTTGGCGGACAAAAAAATTCAATAACATCGAAAACTTCACGTTTGAGCGTGAAGATTCCTACCACTTCTTGACCGAGGAACTATGTTTTTTAAACATGCTCCTTCAAAAAGAATCCTGATTCTGATTTGCTGCTTGACTCTAAATTGTTAAGGTGCAAAAGAAAAATTAACCCACCCAGACTTACTTTTCGCCTTTTCAGTCGCCTAAGGCGACACGGCTCCAAGAGCGTCTTTGGGCGGGTCGTATATTATTTTAAAATTACTTGAGGTATACGAAAAACCCACCAAAGGTGGGTTCGATTTCTCCCAGACTTTGATAGAATCTTTTACATACCAACAACCATTATAATCATTTTAAAAAAATTGTCAATGGCTCAAAGTAAATCCAGATCTCTTTTAATCTCCTGAGATATTCTACGCAATATGCTTGACTCAACAGATCTAGCAAGATCTTTTTTATCAGAAGTAGATTCATCAAAGACAACTCGAAGACCTTTGAGATCATCTACTATCTTGAATTCTAGATCGAAAAGTGCCTGTTTCTCTTCCAATGAAAGATCGTTTCTCCGATTAATATCTTGGTTTCTATAGAGAAAAGAACCTATTATGTGAGGGATTAGCTCAAAAGTTCTCATCCTAAGATTTAATCTTTCAATCCGTTCACCAAGCAATCTGTAGACTCTACGAATTCTGTTCCGATCGATTCCTCCCCATGCTTCTTTTATTTCCCCTATTGGAGCTGTTAATAAATCTCCAACCTGTTTTATGCCAATTTCATTCAATCGTTTTTTATCGCTATCGTTAATATTAAAACTGTCAATAGAAAGAACGTCTTGAGCAATCCTTTTTGATGCAAACCTCAGATTTTCTGAATATCGAATATATCCAAACATTAAATTTTCCGGATCAAAATAGTCTTCCGTTAAGAACCTTAAAGCAGGACGAAGTCTTCGAAATGCTTTTGCTTGTATTTGTCTGATTCTTTCATCTATAACATGGAATGTCCTTCCTAATTCCCCGTTTGTTCTTTCTTTTCCATCCTCAAGTCCAAATTTTAATTCAATAATTTTTCGTTCTCTATCTGGAAGTTTTTGTAAAACAGTATCCAATTCTTGTTTTAATTTTTCATTATCAATTGACCCCTGGACTATGTTTCCCCCTTGACTTTGATCGTTAGCACTAGATTCTATATCGCTGACTGCCTGCAGGCGTTTGAGATAACGCAAAAGGCCATTTTCGGAAATGCCTGTTTTGAGACTTAATCCTTCTGCTAATTTTCTAAATTCCTCTTTTCCAAAGCCAGAGATATCTCTTCCTGCAATACTTTCCTTAATAGCCGTTGCAATCATTGATCTACTATCTGCATCACTTATCCAACCTGTTGGCATATCGTCCTTTGTCTTAATATATTCTATGACTCCTGCTTTAGCTGCGCGATGTACTTGCGAAGGGATTGGAAAAGTTGGATTTATATTAATGAGTCTCTCTTGCACAGAAACTAAAGCCGATGCCATCATGTCATTGCGATCATCCTTGGTATCTATCCCCTCAACAAAGTATGAATCAACAACGATAACTAAGGTTTTCAAGTTAAGAAACAAAAATGCCTCTTGACCAAGTCGTCTGGTATTGGTGTCTGTGCTTGCAAATGACTGAAGCGCTTTTCGTTGAACCACAAAAGGAGTTTTTTGAGGTAATTTACTTACTATTGCTTTAGATAAGTCATATATTCCCATCTGTGAACTGTCTTCGGGATTAGCTTCTGTTATATTTTCTACTAATTTTCTAAACAAATCTACTGTTTCTACTATCGATCCTCCTAATTGCGAAATCTCTACTTGAGGCGCTCGCTCTATAGCCATAAACCGGAATTATACTCAAAAAACTATAAGATGTCAATCGATTATTTTTGGCGGTTTGGGACGTTGTTTTCCCTGTCTGTTTTTTGATTTTCACCTCCCTCTTCCAATCGTCGCATTTTCTTTTCTTCCAATTCTTTCTTAATTCTATCTAATTTTTCTTTTGTATCTTTAATTGATTCTACGATTCGTTTTTGTTCTGTGACTTGCGTATTTTCCGGTTGGGATACAATAGTTGGGGCAACTGTTGGAACAAGGGTTGGAATTTGAGTCAAAGTTGGAGTTGGTATTGATGTTGGCGAAGGCTGCTTCGAAGGCTGACTCGTAATGATAACCGGTGGAGTTGGACTAGGTATTATGGTTGGAGTGGGGGATGGAATTTTTTGGGTGGTTTGGACTTGAACCGATGTTACAGTTGGGGATTCTACGGCTGGCGGAGGGGTTGCAGTTGGCAAAACATTCTCTTGCGGACTATAAGCAATTATGTTCTGTTGTGTTTTAACTTCAAGAGTAGACAAACTATTTTGATATTGGTCGATTTTGACCAAAAGTTTTTCTTCTGCTTTTTGTTTTTCCGTATTATTGGTTAAATTTGTTACTTCCAGCTGGGCTGTTTGTACCTCATCAATAAAAGTTGTCAAACCGCTTGCATTTGATTTGGACACAACCAAACTTTGAGCTTCTTTAAATCTCGTTTCTGTCAGATCTGTTCTGAATGCAGCTTTTGTCGCAGGATTCACAGATGCGGCGGCCAAAATTACATTTTCCAGACTTCGCTTGACCGGATAAAATAAATCCCCAGGAATTGTATTTTGGGAAAGAAAAATAAGAACAGTCAGAGGCAAAAGAGCAAATAAAATTATCCATGAACTTAAATTAAAAAACTTTCTGAAATTTGTTTTCTGAGGTGGTGGCGATACGATGGGAGTTTGCTGAACTGGAATTTCTTGAACAGGTTGGGCAGGAATAGTATCCATGTCTTAACTTTAATAGACGCTTAAACTTCTGTCAACCCTGAGGACCATCTGTCCCCTACGGTTTTCGCTTTATTAAAGGATCTAATGATTGCTTTACAAGTCTACTCCGATTTCTATTTTTTATTATTTCGGTGCGTAAAGACAATTCGGCAACTTGTTTAACTAATTCTCTTATACGTTCAGTTTCATCAGGAGAGTAAATGCTAGCATCTACTTCAAATTTAAGCGAGGCTCCAACTCTGAAACTTACATAGGCTTGATTTGGATCTGTAGCAGGCTTTTTTATGCCTCCATCATTATGTAACTGAGACATCCACCGAGGAACATCCTCTGTATCTAGCATTTGACCAATATCTCCATCTGTTATTCCTGGAATGCTGTGCCACCGCTGGTAAAATTCGGGGTCACGTGGCGGTTTCCGTGTTCCACCTTCAATTCTGGCAATAGTCGATTCGTCAACACGAAGGATAGCGGCTAATTTTCGTTGACTTAATTTTTCCCTTTTTCTTAAGTCTAGCATTACTTGTCCGAATCTCGGTTTAACATCGGACTGTGAATTAAATTGCCCCACACTGCTTGACTCTATTTTTACCATACGGCATTGAGTATAAGCAGGTCTTAATTGAAAGTCAAGATTTCGAATTGGACAAAATGAATTTGCACCCTTGGGGTGAATTCGTAGCTACACCTGCGGATTTTGTCCTTTCATAACTTCGAATAAAACAATTCCCAGACTGACGACTACGTTTAAAGATTTATTGACTCCCCACATCGGAATCTCGACGATTTGGTCGGAGATTTCCAAAACTTCTTTTGAAACTCCGGTTGATTCATGTCCGACAACCAAAGCGATTGGAAAAGAATAGTCCGCTTTGTCGTAAGGAATACTTTTCACATCTTGTTCAATCGCGATAACTTTTAACTTTTCATTTTTAATTTTTAATTCTTGGAGCGCTTCAACCGCAGTTTTCGCATACTCCCAAGCCACCCATTCGGTAGTATTAATCGATGCTTTTTTGATTCGAGTATGCGGCGGAGTTTCTGTTTCTCCGCACAAAATCACTTTTTCCGCAGCAACCGCATCTGCCAGACGGAAAATAGACCCGATGTTATATGTATCCATCACATTGTCCAAAACAATATAAATCGGATTTTTCTTAATCTTTTTAAGTTCTTCGTCTGTTGATTTTGTAGTCCGCAACTCTGCCGCTCCCAACTTAATCATTAAAGAATTTTAACAGAGGGGGAAAAATTAGTCAAAATTATTTGGCTGTGGTTTTGGTTGGAGTGGGGGTAGGGATTGGAATTTGATTTTGCAATCTTGTTGAGGCATTTTGGAATTGACTTACCAAATTTTTTACTTCTATGGCATGCATTAATGCTTGTTGTCTGCGCGGTTGATTTTTCTGCGCTGCTTCACTTGCCAGTCTGGTTAACACATCTATCGCATGATTAATTCCCGTAGCGGAACTGTTTGCTTTATTAATATTGTCGTTAATTTCCAAATTCAAATCATCTTCCATTTCATTTATCAGAAGATCTGCGGGCAAACTATCCTCGATTTTAATTTTGGAAACTTTTAAAGACTCTTTTGCAGCCTGAACCTGCGCTTTTATTTCTCCTGTTGCCTCTTTTTCCAACATGGAAAAAGCTTTTTGTTTTTCTTTAATTGAGTCATTTATAGATTTCGCCAATATGCTTATATTTCGACCGCTTAGCTTGGCCATAGCAATATCGCTTGCTGCTTCTTTGAGATTGTCTGAAACTCCTGCAAGCGTAATTCTAATACCAGCTACATTATTTTTTGCCAACATCAGTTGTAATTCCGCTAATCTTTCTCCTGCTACAGCAACATGAATTTTTGCTTTTTGCTCCGGAGTAAATGCTAAAAGTAGACGCACTTCTTGCTTTAATCGGTCAAGAAAAAATATTGGGCTGTCCGGAAGAATAAAACCCGGGCCTTCAGGAGTTGCAGGAATCGACAAAACCGGCATAGCTTCTACTCCCAAAATTTGCTCTTGGTGACTAGCCAATACGGGACTTGCAGCGGCCAAAGAGATTAAGCTAACACTTAGAAGAAAGATAAATAATTTCCTCACAATATCTATATTGATACAATTCTATCCTGTTTGTCAAGGGGCAACTGGATACGACCAGTTGCCCCGCCAATCCCGTCAAAGCCGCGCCGTGAGCTCCGCCAAAGGCGGACAGGCATGAAAAGGCGAACGGCAAGGCTATACGGGGTCAAGCCCCCAAATTAAAAAGAGGAATGATAAGGAGCTTAAATTTTTACTTCTTTAAGTAATGGAAATTCTTCCCAACTTTTTTCTTTAAGTACTACAAGTTTGCCTTTAAAAGTTTTTAATTCATTTATAATCTTTTAAAGAAATAATTAGAGAATCTACATCAGCTTGAGGGATCCTTAACCAAACAACTGAAAATATCTCATCTTTAGTACAATTCGTAAAGTCCTCATCGTTTGTTACAAAAATAAGACTTTGTTTTTTCGAAATTGAGGCAATATGAGAGTCTGGAACAGATTTTTTGACAAGTTTTACATCAAATTTATTTTGTTTTAAAAGTCTGGATAGCTCTACGCGGACATTTTCATCAATAAGAAATTTATGGTTGAGTGTTGACGATGACATAACTCTCTTTAGTCAAAGAGCTAGCATAGCTTAAGGCAGCGTTGATATGCCCTATCGTAAGGCTAGGAAATGCTTTAGTTATCTCCTTTGCACTTTCTCCGTGTTCTAACATCTCCAAAACTTGCCAAACCATAATTCTTGTTCCTTTAAAAGTAGGCTTACCATGGCAAATATCCGGATCAGCAACAATGTATTTATTAAGAAAAATCTTTCTCATGAGAAGATTATATGACTCTTTGACTTAGATTACAAGATATGAAATAATACTATCAATGAAGTTGCCGAAAGAGCTGACAAAAGTCACGCCGTTTTCAAAATATCTCGCCCTTTTTCTGTTTCTTATTTTACCTTTTGCCGGATTTTATCTCGGCACGCAATACCAACAAGTTCTTAATTCAGCAAAGCAACTTGAACTTAGCAGTAAAGTTGTAATGACCCGCCCCACCCCAACCCCTGTTGATGACACCGCAAACTGGAAGATGTATGTAAATAAAAAATATAATTTCTCATTAAATTACCCCTCAAACTTACAAATTGAAGAAAAACAATTCCCTGGATTTTATGAAAGGATCCTTTTTACGACAGCCTTTAATGATCCGAATTACATTAATATAGGCGTATTCATTCATAATAATAGCAGTAATACTGATCTCAAAAAATGGATTGACAACTACGTGATACAAAATCTTCCGAATGGAAAAATTGGGTCGATTGTTAGAGGCAATATTGCGTCCTATAATTTCTCTGACGTAACTGGGTACACCTTCATTGGCGGAAAGGAATCAGAAAATAAGTACGTATTCTTTAAAAAAGAAAATGCTATCTTTGAGTTTAGGCTTACTGGTTCAGGAACAGGAGGCAGTTATAGCAAACGTGCAGAGCAAGTTTTTGATCAAATCCTCTCCACATTCAAATTCACCCAATAATTCTCCATCATTGCGAGCGCTGAAAGCAGCGCGTTAAAAAATTATTATGGTTGGCTGTCAGGGGAATTCCTCAGCGAGCGAAGTGAGATTGAGGAAGGGGTGAAGTTACCCGACTAGCGAACTTAATAATTTTAGCGACCTTTCATAGCTCGCGAGCTTTTGGTACTTTTGTCGGCACAAAAGTACATGAAGAAATAAATAAAAATTATTCAAAAGGAGATCCTGAAACAAGTTTAGGCCGTTCGAGGCTCTGAGGAGCCCTAAGGCTCTCGAAGAGATGACATGGGGACAGGCTTTATGTCCTCGATCTTCCACGCTGCGAAGTCGCATTTGGGGTAATTGGAACAGCCGAAAAACTTCCGACCTTTCCTTGTTTTTTTAATTACCACGTCTCCTCCGTCTTTCGGACATTTTAAGCCTGTTTTTTCAACAAATGGCGCCGTAAATTTACATTCCGGAAATCTGGAGCAAGACAGGAATTTGCCAAAACGGCCCGTTCTAATTATTACATCACCAATTTTGCATTCCGGGCATTTTTCCCCTGTTTGCTCAACCGCAATTGCTACCCTTTCCGCTCCTTCAACCTCTACCAATTTTTTCTCAAAAGGAGTGTAAAAATCCTTCATCATTGGTGCCCACTCTCTTTTTCCATGCGCAATTTCATCCAAACTATCTTCCATGCCGGCTGTAAAAGGAATATCATCGATATCTGAAAAATTTTTAACCAGAAAGTCATTTACAGCAATTCCAATTGCTGTCGGGATAAATTTTCCTTCCTCCCTTACAATATATTGACGGGATTCAATAGTTGAGATAATTGTTACATAAGTTGAAGGCCTGCCAATTCCCTTTTCTTCCAAAGTTTTTATAATCGAAGCGTCATTGTAGCGGGGCGGAGGCAAAGTCTCATGTTCTTTTTCTGCAATGCTAATAAGGTTTAATTTTTCGTTGACTGTAAACTGCGGCAAACGATTGTCAGCAAGACCTAAAGGATTTACTTTCAAAAATCCATCAAAGACAAGTACTGATCCATTAGCTTTTAATTTATAAGGGCTGGCATCAACAAAAACCGTTGTTGATTCGATGATTGAATCGCTCATTTGCGATGCAACTGCGCGTCTCCAGATTAAATCATAAAGTTTTCCGTACGCCGCGCCAAGATTTTGCGACACTTCTGATCCCAAAACGAAAGCCTTTGTCGGACGAATTGCTTCGTGAGCTTCTTGCGCCAATTTTTGTTTTGCAGAATAAAATCTTGGCTTTTCCGGCACATATTTTTCTCCATACTCTTTTTTGACAAAATTTATAATCCCAAACATCGCAGCTTGCCCGATAGTCACCGAATCGGTTCTATGATATGTAATATAACCCTCCTCATATAATTTTTGAGCCAAACTCATGGTTCTTTTTCCATTTATTCCAAGTCTTCGCGCCGCATCCTGCTGGAGAGTTGAAGTTGTGTATGGAGCAGCCGGACTTCTCTTGGTTTCTTTTTGCAAAACATCTGCAATTGTAAATGTTTTTTCCGCCAGCTGGCGGATTATTTCTTTTGCTTTTTTCTCAGAATCAATCGAGGTCTTTGTAACTTTGTACTGCCCATCGTACAAATCAAAAGCTTTTTGATCTTCAATCTTATTTCCATTAATTTCTATTAGCTCAAATTCTGTTGCATTTGTCTCTTTTGCCAACATTGCCGCAATGCTCCAATATTTTTCTTTTCCAAACTTCTCAATCTCCCTTTCTCTTTCAACGATTAATCTTAATGCGACTGACTGGACGCGACCTGCTGACAAACCGCGTCGGACTTTTTTCCATAAAAGCGGAGACAATTTGTAACCAACCAAACGGTCTAAAACTCTACGCGCTGTTTGCGCATCTACTAAGTTTTTATCTATACTGCGCGGATTTTTGAGGGCTTCCTCAATCGCTTCTTTTGTAATTTCGTGGAATACTATCCTCGCAAACTTTGAACTTTGAACTTTGAACTTTGAACTTGAGCTGAGCATGTCGGCAACATGCGAAGCGATAGCTTCTCCTTCTCTATCCGGATCAGTCGCTAAGATAATCTGCTCTGCAGATTTCGCAGAAGATTTCAGGTCAGCGATAATTTGCTTTTTATCTGCAACCATCTCATATAAAGGCGCAAATCCATGCTCAAAATCAATGCCGATCTTGCTTTTTGGCAAATCAATCACATGTCCCATTGATGCCTTGATCTCATAATCTTTTCCCAAAAACTTCCCAATTGTCCTTGCCTTAGTTGGCGACTCCACAATAACCAAATTCATAAATCTCTTCCCATTATACAGTTTCTGTCAAATTCTGAACGCCTGTGGCTTGACAAAATCATTCTTTGTACCTACAATGTAATTACTATGATAACGACACTAATTCCGATCGGAAATTCTCGCGGAATACGCATACCCAAGCCATTGATCAATGAAAGCGGTCTTGAAGACAAGGTCGAATTGAAGGTAAAAAAGGGTGAGATACGGATTATTGCTGCGCCTGAAAAAGATGCATCGAAAACTGCTACCGCTCTGTTATCCGAAAAAACACTCGGCGCTGATTGGAATCGGCCGGAGGAGGATGAAGCGTGGGCAAGTTTACAGTAGGTAGTGTAGTCCTCGTTACTTTTCCGTTCTCTAATTTAAAAGGACAGAAAGTAAGACCAGCGCTTGTTTTAGCAAAGGTTGAATTTAATAACCTAATTCTTTGTCAAATTACTTCAAAGCCGTATACAAGTAAAATATCAATTCGTCTTAATCCGGCCAATTTTGCAACAGGCGGTTTGCCAATTGTCAGTTTTGTTCGGCCGGATAAGTTGTTTACAGCCGATACAACTATTATAAAAAAGGCTGTTGGGAAACTGTCTATAGCAACTAAAAATTCTGTTTTAAAGAGCGTCCGCACATTATTTACATAACAACTAGCAAGCAGAAAACATTCCCCCATCCAAACTTTTTATCAAACCTTTTATTTCCATTAGAGAAAGTAAACTGCTTAATTTTGAAGAACTGAACTTTGTTTTTCTCACAATCTCGTCAAAATGCAACGCCTCATTTCGCAGCAAGTCCAAAATCTTCTGCTCTTCTTTATTCGCCGTTTTGAATTTTGTACTTTGTGATTTATTTGGAGATTGTAATTTTGAATTTGTAATTTTTAACTCTTCAAAAATATCTTTTGCATCCGTTACTAACTTTGCTCCTTTTTGGATTAACTTGTATGGTCCTTTTGACATGCTTGAAGTTATCGGTCCGGGGACTGCAAAAACTTTGCGGTTAAATTTTAAGGCAAAATTAGCGGTAATCAAAGATCCGCTGTCTTGCGCTCCTTCTGTTACCAAAACTGCCTCTGACAAACCTGCAATAATCCGATTTCGGGCAGGAAAAGTCCAAAGGGTCGGCTTCATTCCTAAAGGAAATTCAGAAACAATGCAGCTTCCTTTTTCAAGAATACTATTATATATACTAAGATTTTCTCCGGGATTACAACAATCTACTCCACAGCCTAAAACAGCGATTGTTTTTCCTCCGTTTTCCAAAGCTGTCATATGGGAAATTGCATCTACGCCAAGGGCAAGACCTGAAACAATTGTAAATCCATTCAAAACCAGTTCAGTGGTCAAAAGCTTTGTCACTTCCCTTCCATACTCTGTTGTCTTTCTGGCCCCAACCACAGCAATAGTAGAGCGAGGCAATCCGCTTTCAGATGAATTAAAATTCGGCTGCGCCTCTGGTTGGTGCCGAATTTTACTTAGCGAGGCTGAGTTTAACGGTTGGTTTTCAGAATTTTGCAGCCGAGCGTCATCTGAAACGCGTGGTTGCCGAGCATAATCCGTTAGAACCTCAATATTCCCTCGCCAATACAAAACAAACGGCGGGTTTTTTATTTCTTTCAAAAGCTCAGGATATTCTTCATCCTCCAAAGTTACAAACCAGACATTTTTTTCTTTTAATTTTTTAATGTAACCTTCAATCGAAAACTTATTTTTAAACTCTTCAAGCTTCTCTGCCGTCTCCTCCCCAATTAGCCTTGCAAGGGGACGCCTTGCAGCCTCCCAAGCATTTTTTGCAGTCCCAAATTCCGCAAGTAATTTTTTAAATCTTGCCGGCCCAATTGCAGGAAACGCGGAAAAACCCAACCAATAAAATCGCTCTTCCAACATTCTTATGTCATGTTACAAGTTTGTCTCCCGATAGTAAAGAGCAAACTCAAACAATTTGCTTACAAAATCCTATTGCAGTTTTAAATTATTTGTGTTAGAAATAATATAAAAGGAGGTGAATATTAATGCAAAATGTAGCAAATGCAAAAATGCATTTACAGCAACATCAAACATATCCTACAACAAAAGCAGATCTTGTGAAAACCTGTAATGGTCTATCTGATTTTTCAGATGCAGACAAAAAATGGTTTTCCGATACTTTACCAGAAGGATCATATAATTCAGCAGACGATGTTATGAATGCGCTTGGATGGAAAGAGACACCACAACAAGCATCTTAAAATTATACATCGCAATAAGTTAAAAACCCTAGACAAAACTAGGGTTTTTTACTTTAATTTATCCCCAAACCACTCTTCCAAAATCTTTTCACCTCTTGACAAATTGCGCGGTTTGTTATAACATGGTTATAACCCTTCGATAAACTCAGGGTAATATATGGAACAGACAGTAATGCAAGTTGGCAATTCTTTAGCGGTTACCTTGCCCAAACAATTTGTAGATAGCAAAAAAATAAAAGCAGGACAAAAAATGCTTGTGGATGCAGACAATGATCTTTCTATGGTTCAAATACGAACCAAAGATTCTCAAGCACCAACAGTTACCCCTGAGTTTAAGAAATGGCTTGACACATTTAATACCCGCTATAAAACAGCGCTTACTCAACTTGCACAAAAGTGAAGCAAACCAAATACCTTCTCCTAGATGAGGTAATCGCAATACACGACAGCATGATTGAGCTATATGGCAGGAGTTTTGGAATTCGAGATATTGGGTTAATACAATCAGCTATTAGTAGACCGCAGGCATCATTTGGAGGCGTTGATCTCTATCCAACTGTCTTTGACAAAGCTGCAGCCCTTTTCCATTCCTTAATGTTTAATCATGCTTTTGTTGATGGCAATAAGAGGACAACTATGACAACAACTGCCAGATTTCTTGCAATCAATGGCTATTCACTTGAAGTGGGGCAAAAAGAATTCGTTGATTTTCCTCTTCGGGTAGAAAATAAGCATCTTTCTCTTAAGAAAATATCTCTCTGGCTGAAGAAATATTCAAAGAAAGTAAAATAACGATAACTCTTATTAATTTTAGTATCTAGCGGGAAAACCACTCTTCCAAAATCTTTTTCGCGATGGGGGCGGCGACATTGGATCCTTCACCCGAAGATTCGGATAAAACAGTCACGATAATTTCAGGTTTTTCCGCTGGAGCAAAAAGAGTGATCCATGCATGAGGCAAAGTCTCTTCTCCACCATGCTGGGCAGTCCCAGTTTTACACGCAATAGATATTTTCTTATCAACTTTTAACTTTTCACTTGCCTGCCCACCGAGGAGGGGAACTTTGAATTCGAATAGCGGCCATGCAACACCTCCGGTATTGCAGGACTCAATCATCCCTTCACGGATTAAAGAAACTGTCTCCGAACTTAAGAATTTTTGAGTTTTGACTGGACTCTGAGACATGAACAGATGAGGTTTGTAAATTACCCCACCATTTGCAATCGCCTGTGTCCAAGTATTAACCTGAAGGGGTGTCGTAAGTAAAAAGCCTTGTCCAATTCCATAATGATATGTATCTCCAAGATACCAACTGTCCCCAATTGTCTTTTTCTTCCAACTAGGAGTAGGTACTGTGCCTTTTTCCTCTCCAAATAAATCAATTCCCAATTTGTTGCCCAAACCGAATCTTACTGCGAATTGAGAAAGCTTGTCTACGCCTACTAATTCAGCAAGTTTGTAGAAAAAAATATCATTAGAACGTTGGATACCCTTTACCACATTTACTTTCCCTTCTTCCGTCTTTCCATATTGCATAAAGTACCAGTTACCGAAAGAAAAAGCTCCAATTCTAAGAATCCCTGTATCTTCTACCGAAAAGTTTTTGTCAATAACTTTATCTTCCAATCCTGCTGCAGCTGTTACAAGTTTAAATGTTGATCCGGGAGGATATGTTCCTCCAATTGCACGATTTAAAAACGGCTGGTTTTCTAGATCCGAAAGTATTTTATTGATATCTTTATATTGACTTTCTTCAGAAGCTGAATATCTCTCTCCCATTGTAAAAAGATTTGGATCAAATGACGGCTTGGAGATAAGTGCCAAAATTTCACCTTTCGGATTGGAAACAATTACAGCACCCTTTTTAACATCTTTAGTAGCCTCAAAACTTGCTTTTTGAAGCGCAACATCCAAAGTAAGCATGATATTGTGTCCTGGAGTCGGATCTGTCTGCCCCAGCTTTCTAATAACTTTGCCCATACTATCTATTTCAACCAGCTCTTTTCCATTAATCCCCCGAAGTAAACTCTCATATTGTTTTTCTATTCCAATTTTGCCTATCAAATCTCCTCCTTTGTAATTATTGAATTCTTTTTGATTTAATTCTTCTTTTGATATTTGCCCTATGTAACCTAAAACATGCGAAAATATATCTCTGTAAGGATAATTTCTCAGTGAGTCTATTTCCAAATTATTTTTCCCCTGCGACATTAGTTTTAATGCCTCGTCTTTACCTATAAGCTTGACTTTATTGTCCCCAAGGGAGGTGCCGTCTGGCTCGCCTCGCTGCGAAGCGGGTATCTCCCGGAATCCGGGAACATTAAAAACCAAAGGAATTCCGTCTCGATCAAAAATAATCCCACGGGGCGCATGAATAGCAATTGTCCTTGTTCTATTTGTATCCGAAAGAGCTCGGTAATCAGATCCTTTTATAACCTGCAGGAAAAAAAGTCTGGCAAGAATTAAGACTGCTGCAATAATTAAAATTACAGGTAAAAGAAAACCCCGGGTTTTGTAAATTTTGCCAAAACTCGGATGTCTTTGACTCTTTTCAAGTCTTATGTAGTCTCCGAACGCAGGCCCAATCTTTACCATAGTTAAAAGTTAAAAATGAAAAGTTAAAAGTTCTTTCAAAAACTTTAAACTCTAAACTGCAATTTTTAATTTTGCACTTTGAACTTTGAATTTATAGTTTTAAATAACAGAACTGCAATCACCGAACTAATAATAGACTGCAATAAGATTTGCTGATAACCAAATACTATTAAGTACGCAAGGCTTCCCAAAAACGTTGCAAAAAAAACAAAAGTTATAGTTTGTGTTTCAAATTTTCTTTCATAAAGCCAGATAAACAATACAAAAACTGTAAACACCAAGCTTGTATAACCTAAAGATCTTATAGATACTAGATCCAAAAATAAACCGATACCTAAAGCCGCAAAAAAAATCCAGGATTTTTTAAAAATAACAGTCGCAACCACAATTAAAACCACCGAAAAGGGAATTGTGGAAATTCCAGACAACATGATTGTAAGCAAAAAAAACAACGCAAAAAAAACAACCATCTATTTATTTTGAGAATATACAAAAACACTGGAAAGTCTTGCAAAATCAACAAAACTTTCGATTTTTGCTTTTTGAAAAAGATCGCTTGGATTTTTATCAACTGATATGACTTTCCCAACTATTAAATCTGGGGGAATGCCAACTCCATCCGAATTTACATCTCCTTTTGTTAATACAAGCTCCATTTTTCTAATGTTTTCTGAAAGTAAAACATTGTTTAAAGTCAAACTTGCCCCCCCTTTGATGATCCCTTCAGCATTACTTTCTGTTTTGGCTGTAAAAGACGAAGACGTATTATTTATAAGACTAACTTTTGATAAATTAACAGAAACTGTTGATATTACGCCTACCAAATTGTCTTTTACAACAACTGCCTGCCCAACTTTTATATTATCTTTTGAGCCTTTATTCAAAATGAAATTTGTCGGATTAGACACTCCGGGAATAAAGCCCGGCGCTCCAATTATTTCCGCTTTTAGAAGCCGGGCACTTGACGGATAAGATATCTGAAATTGGTCGGATAAAGCGGAATTTTCTTTTTTTAACTTTTCCTGATCTGCAATCCTACTTAATAATTCCAGATTTTCTTCACGAAGATTTTTAATTTTTAAATTTTCCGAAACAAAAGGTAAATTTTTAAAAATATGGAATGTAATTCCTTGGATTTGAGAAGTCCTTTTTTCCAAAAAAGATGTTATAAATTTAAGATTTCCAGAAAGAGAAAGAATCAAAATTATAATACATAAAAAAGCAACAACGAAAAAGACGGGCAAAAAACTTTCTTTCCTTTTCATATAATTAATTATAGCACGAAGCGGAAACGAGTTCGGGATGACAACGCTAGAAATTATTATTTTAATCCCCCAACCACTTTGACTCTTTGGAGAAGACTATCGTTTTCCAAAACTTTGCCTGTCCCCCGGACAACAGAAGTCAAAGGATCTTCGGATAAAACTACTGGGATTTTGGTTCTTTCAACTATCAGCTGGTCAAGTCCGGAAAGCATAGATCCTCCACCTGTTAATAAAATGCCGTGGGTTAAAATATCATTGGTTAGCTCGGGGGGTGCTTCCTGCAAAACATCCGCAATTGCCTCAATAATTTGAGAAAGGACAGGAGCTAAGGCTTCTCTTATCTCCACCTCGGTCAAACGCAAACTTTTCGGAAGTCCTGTTTCAATATCTCTTCCTCTTACAACCGCCATTCTCTCTTTCCCCTCGTTCAATTTTTCACTTTTAACTTTTAACTTTTCATTTCGTTGATAGGCACTCCCTATTGCTATTTTGACATCTTCAGCAGTTCTTTCCCCCATTATTAATCCATGTCTTAGTCTTACATAGTGAACAATCGCGCTATCCATTTCCTGACCCGCAATTTTTAGAGATTTACTAACAACAATTCCGCCCAGTGAGATAATCGCGATTTCTGTTGTTCCACCTCCAATATCCACAATCATAATTCCGGTTGGAGCAAAAACAGAAATATTTTCTCCGATTGCAGCAGCCATTGGCTCTTCTATCAAAAATGCTTCTCTTGCACCTGCAGAAAGTGCTGCCTCCCAAACAGCCCGACGCTCAACTTCAGTAACAGAGGATGGAATACCAATAACAACTCTTGGCCGGGACCACGCAACAGGCAAGAAATTTCCAATCTCGTGAACTGCCTGGATATAATGAGAGATCATTGCCAAAGTTGCATCGAAATCTGCGATAACTCCACCTTTAAGAGGTGAAACAGTGATAATTGACGGAGGAGTTTTCCCAACCATTCTTTTGGCCTCACTTCCAATCGCAATGACTTTTTTTGTTTTTTTATGCATTGCAACAACCGATGGCTCTCGTATTACAATTCCCTTTTCTTTCACCCAAACCAAAGTGTTAGCAGTACCCAAATCTATGCCTATATCATGAGAAAACAAACTAAATAATTTATCGAACATATCTATGAATTAAAAATTCAAAGTTAAAAGTTAAAAGTTGCAATCCAAAGTTATAAGTTTGAAACTTTAAATTTTAAACTGTAATTTTCAACTTTGCATTTTGCACTTTGAATTATTTTCATCATACCACCTTGTTCATAATTTTAAAATAAGACAATTTTGCTTGACAGAGATATCGCTAACAATATATACTATAGGCGTATGACTCCCGAATCTATTCTAAAAGATACAGGGCAACAAGAAGTAGATACGACACCCAAAAAAATTGTATTGCATAGAACAATGTTCCAGGAAGGCACTCTTGGATATGAAATTTTTCCTGATATCTTGAATGGCCGCAATAGACCACAGACTATTTTCAACCAACCATTAACACTCTTTTGGAGACAAAAAAAGAGCGTCATTCTTTCTGAACTAAAACCTAGAAATATAATAACAGTTAACGATGTTCTTAATTTATCAGTCGATGAAATCAATAATCTTGGCAGTAAAAATTCAATAAGAGAAAATTTGAGTAAGTATTTAAATGGTCTTGCAGTTACCCCACATGCAAAGCTTTTGGAAACTGCTTTTAAAGTAAAACAATACCCTGTCCCCTCACAAAGAGAACAAGAAGTCATAGATGCTGTAAATGGAATAAGTTATTGGCGCAGCGAAAGAGAAATTCTGGCCTTGCGTTTCGGGCTCAATGATGGAATTATTCGAACAGTTCAGGAAATAGCAGATCTTGTAGGATTTGCAAAAGAAAGTATAATTTTTGGTATAGAACGTGGCGTAAGAGCTTTAACCTATCACCCGGAATTGAAGAAATACTTTTCTTTGCCAGAAAACAGTTTTGCTAAAGAACTTTTGGGCCCTGACGTAACTTTTGTAAAAGACTTACCTAAATTAGGCTATCGTGATGGCCTAACTTCTTTGTCAATCCAAACAATAGATGAAGTAAAACAAGCTTCACGGGGAGGAAAAAATAAGTATCTCAATTTTGACAATCTTATTAGAGCTGATCTTGACACGCTCCATCTTTCTCCAAAAACCCATGATGAAATAAAAGAAAAATTAGAAGAAGCAATAAGTCAAGGTCTGAAAGAAGAGCTTGATTTGACTCAACCACTTATTAACAAGCTTTTATCAGAAATTCCTACTTCTCGGGAACAATTAACTATCATTGCCAATCTCCCTATTAATAGTCTTGGGCTGGATGTTCGAGTGAAAGATGCTGTGTTGAGATCAAATATCAAAACTGTCGGACAATTATTGGGAAATACTGCTTCTCAGATTTGGAACCTTAGGAACATTGGCAAAGAAGCTGTTATTCAAATCGCAGATGGTCTTGAGACCATCCTTCAGCTTCCAAAAGAAGAGTATCCCGAAGGTTTAATAAGAAAATATCTTTTAATTTCTAGCGATGAAGAAACTAAGCAAGAAAGAGATAGTAGAAAAATGCAAAAAGCATTAGAAAGAAAACAAGAATCACGACAAAAAATTCAGGAAAACGATAGAATAAGAATGCAAAATGTAAGAGATCTCATTGTCAAGGCAAATGCACTGGGGCTTATATCGGCTGGGGAAATACAAAATTGGTTAATAAGAGAAAGAGCATATCTACTTAGCTACCATCACCCCGAAAGTTGGATCACCAGGGCAATCCTCGAATACGTTCTCTCCAATCCCGACTTGTAAACTCCCATTTTAATCCTTCCTTGACATTTATTAAAGAATCTGAAAAACTAATTATATATGCTAGGATTCGGAGAACCGACATCAACAGTGCCAGCAGATGCAACAACTGCCATTCCACACATAGGTACTGAATTAAATCCTACACCTCAGATGATAGCCGAACGAAAAGCGCAATTTCAAGCGGTTAATTCCGAAATGATGGACGGCATGGAAGATGACGCTAAGCTAACAGGTAGATATTTTGCTGTATTCGGTCAAAAAACTCCAACAGAAGATCAAAGAATTATAGTTCTCACACAAAGTGCTACAGAAATAATATCAGGACAACCATTATTTACAATGTTGACTCGGGAAGGATCTAAATCGCTTAGTCTAAAAAGTGATCAGGCTGACAAACTTAAAATGATGGTTAATAATCAAATTAAGCTAGCTTATGAAGATCCTAGTTCTTTGGCTGAAACTACAAAAGGAGGTCTTACTCAAGGTCCTGATGGCCTAAAACTTGTATTTGGAGATAATACCAAAGGTTCGTCACTTACATTTAATGACAAAATCACACTTCTTTTAGATTCAAAAACATTCTTAGAGTCAATCGTTACAAGCAGAAACCAGGCAGAAAACCCAAATAAAAGAAAGTATGATTTAGAAAATGCACGTTTAACACAAGCACAACAGACACGTGATGCTTTCAAAGCTCTCATATCACGAAGTCCTTCTCAACAACTATCTAATGGTCAAAACCCGACAGTATAAACTGCCATAATTCCCCTTGCCCCACAAACAATTTAACAACCTGCCCGCCATCGGCTCTTGCCAAAGGCAAGTGCAGGCGGGTATAATAATTTGACAATGATTCTTATTAAGATTTGCAATCGTATTGTAGAATATTCCTTCTATTGCCTCTTTCTTTTAGTCCCATTGGCTTTTACAAGTGCTACTTCTGAGCTTTTTGAGTTGAATAAAATGTGGCTTACTTGGGGACTAACTATTGTTATTACGATGGCGTGGTTTGTGAAAATGATCCTCCAAAGGAGGATTCTCTTTCAAAGAACTCCACTTGATATTCCAATCGGCCTTTTTTTAATCTCTCAAATCATCTCAACTATTTTCTCTTTAGATTCTCATGTTTCTTTCTGGGGCTACTATTCGCGTTTTAACGGCGGCCTCTTATCAATCATTTCATACATCTTGCTCTACTACGCATTTTTGAGTAATTTCGAAACCAATATCATAACAATTACAAAAAGATTCTTATCTTTAAGTCTTATATCCGGCCTTATTGTTGCACTCTGGGGACTTCCCTCTCATTTTGGATATGATCCAACCTGTCTTATTTTCAGAGGCACTTTTGATGTTTCCTGCTGGACAGCGGATTTTATGCCAAAAATCAGAATCTTCTCAACTTTGGGCCAACCCGACTGGCTCGCAGCCTACCTGGCAATCTTAATACCAATCGCAATTGCCTACGCAATTAAAAATTTAAAATCTGAAGCACCAAGCTCCAAACAAAATCAAATAACCAAAACTCAAAATTTTAAATTTTCTAATTTATTTGGAATTTGGAATTTTGGATTTGGAATTTTGATTCTTGTGGCTTTATTCTACATTGATCTTCTTTACACCCGCGCCCGCTCCGGAGTTTTAGGAATATGGTTTTCGCTTATTTTCTTTGCGGCCGCATATTTTTGGCTTAATGGTAAAGCAAAAATATCAATTTCCAAAGAAAAATTAAAATCCCCTCTTGCCATCTTAGTTCTTGGATTTTTAATCCTTACTTTCATTATCGGTACGCCAATTAGCCAACTGCAAAAATTTACACTTGAGGGCATTGGCGGTTATTTTCAAAAGCATCAAAACCAAAATCCGAAAACCTCCGAAACTAAAAAAAATGCAGTTCCTGCCCCAACACCAATACAATCTTTTGAAGGAGGAACAGAATCTGCCGACATAAGGCTTAATGTTTGGAAAGGCGCAATAAATGCATGGGAAAATAATCCCATTTTCGGCACAGGAGTTGAAACATTTGCTTTTGCCTATTATAAATACAAACCAATCGCTCATAATTTAACATCCGAGTGGAATTTTTTATATAACAAAGCTCACAATGAATACTTAAATTATTTGGCAACCACTGGCGCTTTTGGCCTAGGCACTTATCTTTTTATGATCGGATTTTTTCTATTTCTCTGTGTCAAACAAATTTCTAAATCCAAATTTCTAATTTCTAATCAAGCTCCAAATTCCAAACCCCAATTAGGTCAATTAGAAATTAGGTCAATTAGAAATTTAAATTTAATTCTTGCTCTTCTGGCTGGCTATATTTCCATCCTCATTACCAATTTTTTCGGTTTCTCTGTTGTAATAACAAATATTTATCTTTTCATGATTCCTGCTTTTATTTTTGTTTTAACTGACATGATTAAGCCCAAATCGTCGGCTCAATCCGTTAGTAAATCCGCGCAAGTCAATACATCGATCTGGCAGTGGACACCAATCTTTTTCATATTTGTTACTTCTTGTTTTTTGCTTATTACTTTGTTTCGCTTTTGGGAGGCTGATATTGCTTATGCACTTGGGTACAATTTGGACCGCGCTGGCGAATATCAACAAGCTTATCCAAGTCTGCATAAAGCAGTGGAATTAAGAAAATCGGAGCCAATTTTTAGAGACGAGCTTTCTATAAATGACGCAATTTTCGCTGCAGGATTAATACTTCAAAAGGACCAAAGTGCGACAAAAGATCAAACAATTTCTACTGCATCTTCCCTTGCCCAAGAAGCAATTAACACAAGTAACGAAATCGTTTCTAAGTCTCCGAACAATGCTGTTTTCTGGAAAACCAGAGTAAGACTTTTTTATACGCTTTCACAAATTGACTCCCGCTATCTACCCAAAGCTTTGGAGGCAATAGAAAAAGCTTCTATTCTTGGTCCAAATGACGCAAATATTTCATATAATCTTGGCGTTTTATATGGACAGAATAATAATATTCAAAAAGGAATCGAAGCTTTGGAAAAAACAATAAAGTTAAAACCTGACTATCGTGACGCTCATTATGCCCTAGGCCTTTATTATCATACTGCATCTTTGGATACTAATGGCAAGGTTGTTGTAAATGAATCTCTCAATCAAAAAGCAATTGCCCAAATGCAATACATCTTAGATCATCTAAGCCCTAAAGATTCTGCCGCACTGGAATCTATAAAAAATTGGGTAAAATAAGCCTCTATGGTATAATTGCAGCGTGTTGAAAATTGTAACTGCTCCTAATCCGGTTTTATCTGATGTTACCAAGCCTGTGTCCAAAGTTAATGCCAACGTGCAGGAAATTGTGGAGGAGATGAAGAAAACGCTTGCTTTGACGTCTGATCCAAAGGGAGTCGGACTTGCCGCACCGCAAATTGGCAAATCGTTGCGTATTTTTATCGCCAAACCCACTGACAAATCAGAAGTTTTGGTATTTATAAATCCGCAAATTTTGCAAAAGTCCTCCAAAGTAGACTATGTCAAAAGGTCAAAAAAAGATGCCAGCAAAAAATCTACCAAAAAGAAATTGGAGGGCTGTTTATCCCTACCAACTATCTGGGGTCCTGTCCTTAGAAGTTCTTCTGTAACTATTTCTTATCTTGACGAGCATGGCAAATCCCATGAAAAAAAATTCTCTGACTTTTTGGCTACAATTGTTCAACACGAGATGGATCATCTCAATGGAATCCTTTTCCCAAAAAGAGTTTTGGAGCAAAAAGGAATTCTCTATAAATCCCACAAAAACGAAAAAGGCGAAGACATCTTTGAAGAGATTGAAATATAAAATTAACCTAATTGCTCTAATTGACCTAATTTCTAATTGGGAATTTGGGATTTTTTAGGTTAATTAGAAATTAGAATAATTAGAAATTTATGAAAATTATATTCTTTGGATCTTCTCAACACGTAATACCGATAATTGACGCATTACAAAACAATTATGATTTGAGTCTGGTGCTAACCACTGAAAACCCTGCCTTGCCGGCAGGCAGGCCAAAAGGCGATTTAGCCTTGCAGGGGGACGCCTTGCAAAGCTATCCGGTGGTAAAATATTGTGTGGAAAATAAAATCCCTTATCTTTCAGTTTCCAATCTTTCCGACCATAATACTAAATACTTAATACTTAATACTCAATCGCCCGTGGCGATTCTTGCGGATTTTGGATTAATAATTCCACAATCAATCTTAAATATGTTTCCGATGGGTATAATAAACATCCATCCCTCACTTCTTCCAAAATACCGTGGGCCAACTCCGGTACAAACAGCTATTTTAAATGGAGAAAAAATTACAGGAGTTACTATTATTAAACTGGACGAAGAAGTAGATCATGGACCAATTCTAGGACAGGAAAAAGAAAAGATTTTACCAACTGATACTGCCGAAACCTTGTACAAAAGGCTTTTTGAAAAAGGAGCAAATTTATTGATCAAATTATTGCCTGACTATTTAAATACTAAGCTAAAACCCTTTCCACAAAATCACAAAAACTCAACTTTCACCGAACATTTGATTCGCCAGGATGGCTTCATTGATTTATCTTCATCTTCATTGAAAATTGATCCTTCGACTGCGCTCAGGATAAAATTGAAAATTCGCGCGTATCATCCATGGCCCGGTGTCTGGACCAACATAATGATAAATGATAAAGGATTAAGGATTAAATTATTGCCGGAGAATAAAATTCAAGTGGAAGGAAAAAAACCAATGGGATATAAAGATTTTCTTAACGGATATCCGCAACTTAAGCAGCAATTGGAGAAGTTATTGAAACAACTGGCTTAGTTTTTTTCTTCAGCATTCTCAAACACTTTACACAAAGCTTTACTCTCTGCATCACTCCGCCAATTATAACCCGGGCCGGGTGAAGATTTGGCGTAAAAATCCTATTTGTCCTATTTTTTGCATGAGACATATTGTGTCCATACATCACGCCTTTTCCACAATTTGCACACTTCATTCCACTAGACATAGGTAAATATGATATCATATTCTAGATTCGTAAACAATATGGGCGTTTTGTCTGCTGTAATCTTACTTACAATTTTAATTTTCTCAGCAATACTTCATGAAATCGCTCATGGATTGGTTGCTGAGCGTCTTGGTGATCCAACTGCGCGACTTGCGGGAAGATTAACTCTAGATCCCAGAAAACATATTGATCCAATGATGAGTATTGCTTTACCTCTTATTCTTCTTATTTCAGGTTCACCAATAATAATAGGAGCAGCCAAACCTGTCCCTGTTGATCCCTACAATTTAAGAGACGGTAGAAAAGATATGGCGCTTGTTGCACTTTCCGGACCATTAACAAATGTTCTTATTGCAATTGCTGCAAGTCTTATCTTAAAAATTATTCCTCCTTCCTCAGACTTAACGCTTAACACTTTCTTGCCCCTCAAAGCTTCAGCGGAGTGGGGATCATTAATCCTTATCTCCATCGCTCACTTAAATCTTTTACTTGCGATTTTCAATCTGATTCCTATTCCGCCACTGGATGGATCCAAAATATTTTCGCTTCTTCTTCCCGAAAAATTAGCTAATGCTTTTTTGTCTTTGGGATCAGTTGGAATTTTTATTATATTTTTTCTGCTTTTATCCGGCGGAGAATTCTCTCTGGGAAGACTCATCTCAACTCTCCTAAACTTCTCCGAAAAACTACTGGGACTTTAATAGTTAAAAGTTCAAAGTTAAAAATTAAAAGTTACAGTCCAAAGTCCAAAATTTTGAATTTTGAATTACTTGTTATTGACTTCCCTATCTCTTTTACCTATCCTAATCATATGGGCTTTCTCAAAAAGGCTTTTGATTTCGTTAGACGCCCAACCCACTCAAGGACAATAGGACTAGCAATAATACTCATTCTGGTTGTAGCGGTTTCCCTGACGGTAGTTGCCTCTCAACAACAACAGCAACTCAAGCAAAAAGCAGCAACAGAATACTCCTGCACATACAATATTTATAACGATAGTGAGCCAGACTGTAAAGGTGTCATTACTTTTACAAAAATCTATACTTCTACAAATGATGACACCATAAGCTGTACAACTTCCAACAGTAGCACTTCTTGTACTCTTGTTGGCGCTCCTGTTTCAACAGATAATCCGAACACCACCCCAAGCCCAGATCAAACTTCAACTACTGCAAACTGCGGAAACAGAACCTGCTCCTCTGATGAAACGTGTACGGGAGTTTATAATGATAGTTCCATCGCATTCTGCTTCGCAAAAGGCACAGCCGGAAAAGGATTTTATTGCGGAACCCCATCTAAATCTCCCAACAATGACGTGTGTTCTTCAGGTTATTGTGACCTATCGTTACATTGTGTAGACTCCATTGTTCCCGCCCAAACTTTGATTCCTCAAGCTTCTTGTGCTGTCTGCAATGCGGATATTAATAAAGACGGCATAGTAAATTCTATTGACCTGTCGCGTGTGAGTGGCTGTCTTAACCAACCGGCTACCCAATGTCCAGATGCTGATATCAACAAAGATGGAAAAATTGATGAGAAAGATCTAAATTGCATACAGCAAACAGATATTTATCTTAAACAATGTTCTACCGGCTTAACCCAAGCTCCCACTCAAATTTCATACCCTCCTTCTCCTCCCGCCCAAAATCCTCTTAAATCAACTGCTAAAACCTATACTATCTCCGGCACTGTGTATTTGGGTTCAGTTCCCTTCAATCCTGCTGCTAACAATGCCGCAATGCTGGTTTCGGTGCTGAAGGAAAACGGTACTGTAGATAATGCTATAGCTGTTGTTGAAAGCAATGGCAAATATACTTTAAACAATATTCCCGCGGGCAAATATTCACTTTTCTTTAGAATGCCAAATGGCTTTCAAACAGTTCAGTTCGGAGGAAACGTCATAGGAATCACTGTTGATTCTGATAAAGTGGTTGATCTTTTTCTCAAAAAAACTCCGGCTGCATCAAACATTCTTGTTGCTCCAACAAAAACACCAACTGAAATAAATCAGGAAAAAATATTCTATACACTATTTATTCAATGTTATGGTAAAAGCATTATAAAAAATCCGGAGTGTAAACCTGCTAATTTCTACCAAGGAGATAACATAATAAATGCACTAGACCTTAACGAATTCCTTCGCACCATCAGCAAATAGCAGACTGCTCTTGACACCACCTGTCATTTTACCTATCCTAATTGTATGGGCTTTCTTAGAAAGGCTATTGATTTTGTTGCACGCCCCAGCCACTCAAGAACAATGGGAATATTGATATTTTTTGTTCTCATTGCCGCAGTTTCTTTAACAGTAATCGTCGGCCAACAACAACAAGAAACCCGCCAAAGAGCAGCAGAAACCACATATTCATGCTTAACATATTGGTATAATGATGATACGTGTACGACTCTTGATCATACAACAGAATTCTCTGCAACTGTCGACGCATCCCATGAATGTAATAGTGCTTCAAAAACTTTAATTGCTTGCCATCTTTTATCTAATGGCGCTATTCCCACTACTATTCCTTCTCCAACCTCTTCTCCCGCCCCAACCCAACCCCCCCCAAATTCGAGTAATTGCGCCACATTTACAAGCTGCTCAACATGCATCGCGACCGATCATCCTAAATGTGCCTGGGTAAATGACTCAAAACTTAATCCGCCTATTAACTCGTATTGTGCTACAGCACAAAATTTTCCGATAACCGCAGATTATATGTGTAGACAAGCTAGATTTACGAATGTAAACATAAATGGAGACTGTAATACAAATATTTGTACGCAACTCCCTCCTGCTACCACTCCTATTCCAACTACCCCTGTCTCACAACTAATTCAATGCAACATAGATAATGAAGAAGGACAATTTCGTTGCCGTTCTAATTGCTCTTTAGGTGAAATACAGATTCAAGTGCCAACCACATGTGTTAACGAATCAGCAAACAAAACATGCTGTTTAGACCGTAGCAAACGCCCACCCACCCCAACCCTAATTCCTTCTGCTCAATGTATTAACGGCGGCCCCAATGACGATTGCATAAGAAAAGGTCTTACTTGTAGAAGTGGATTATCCTGTACTCAAAATCCAGATCCAAATGTTACAATAAAAGACTGCGGGTGTTACTTACCTCCCGCCGCCGCCAATCCATCTCCCACCAATCCAGCGGCTGCTGCTGCCCCGAATGATGTAGTTATTCAATTAGCTGTAAAAATGAATGGGCTTCCGGTAGCGGGAACTAATCTCCACAGGCGTATCCGGTCAATTACAACAGTCGTTCAAGGCGCCGACAAAACTATTGCAAAAACAGGTAATGTAGAGTTTTCCTCTCTCGATGGCCTTTTCAAAACTGATCCGAATATCCATATAAATTTAGGGTCGGAAGTTACAAATTCTCCTGGAAATTTGGTGATAAAATCAGACTTTTTCAAAGGGCGCCTCACCAACATCACTTTGCACCCCGGAGTAAACGTATTGCCTACTACTACACTTCAAGTGGGAATTGGCGACGATGGAATTAGTGAAGATGCTGTTTCCTATTACAATGCGCTAATTAGCTGCTATGGCAATAAAGCTTGCTCAGATAAAAATGCTGCTGATCTTAATGATGATGGAAAAGTAGATGGAAAAGATTTTAATTTTTTTGTACGCTCACTTGCAATAATCGAAGGACTTCTAAATCCAGAAGCTCTCACAAAACCAATCTCAACTCCAACTCCAAATATCACTCCAACACCAAAACCTACGCCTTAACCTTGACAAGAAATATGAAATATAAGATGATAAAAAAGTAGAGTAATTCAAAGTTTAAAATTCAAAATGCAAAATTATCACCGACAAATCGGGATCCCGAATGGAAACTACCATCGGGACAATTCAAAATTAAAAATTTTTAACTTTTCACTTTTAACTTTTAACTTGACCGACGATAGGAGGGAACGTGTCTAAAAGAACGCTTTTTCTAATATTTGCTTTATTCATAATTACTTCTGTTCTTTTGATGCTTGCTCTTTACAAACCGTCAAATCCAAAACTACCCCAAACCAAAATAGTAACTTCTCCAGAACCTATTGCACAAACAACTCTCCTTTTTGGTGAACCGGCAGTTGCTAATATTTCATCAACATCTGCAAATTTAACTTATTCTCTTCCGATAAATATAACAACCGGAAAAAATAAAGTAACTGCAGTACAATTGGAATTACAATATGATCCAAAAGTATTAGCAAATGTTTCTGCTACCCCAGGACCGTTTTTCAAAAATCCGGTTGTACTTTTAAATCAAACTGATATTAAAACCGGTAGAATATCTTATGCTTTCGGGATTGGTCTTCAAGATCAACCTTCTGTCGGATATGGAGTTGTGGCAACTCTTAGTTTTACAGCATTATCGGGAATACCACAATCAACGGCAATAATATTTCTCCCAAAAACCTTGGTAACGGCAGAAGGAATAAATAAATCCGTATTAAAATTAACAAATAGCGCCACATTCAATGTGGGAATTGTTCCATCAACTACCCCAAGCGCCATTTCCAAGCCTTGATCTGGGTTAAATCGGGATTGACATTTAATAAATTTTTTGTTTATATTAACTTGCTCTTTGGTATTAGAGGTGATTTAAAAATTTTTCTCTACAAAATTCAAATCTCTTGAAGGTTTTTTTCTATTGCACTGTGGTGTAATAGAAAAACTTTCTCAATTGAAATTCAGGGAGAAATGAAAATCATCCTCGGTACTAAGGAGTGTATTTATTCTCCGCAGAGAACCCCTAACGAAGCTTTAGCGAAGTGGGGTTTATAGTTCTCTCAGTATTTACTCTTGTTCTATTGCCTCCTCTTTGATAAAATGAATTCTAGCTTGCACTGAACGAAGTGAAATGCCTCCCTAGCTCAATGGCAGAGCACGTGTTTTGTAAACACAAGACAGTAGTTCGATTCTACTGGGAGGCTCAAGGTTTACCCTGAGTGAAACCGAAGGGCTAGGTTCGCATAGCGGCAATTGCATCTGGCTGTAGACCAGACGGTCGTAAGGCCTACGGGGGTTCGAGTCCCTCACCTAGCACTAACATTCGCTTACTTCATCTTCTGGCAAGCCAGTACGATGAAGAGCGCTTCGTTAGTGCACGCACTTTAAATTTAAAGCGAATGTTAGTCATGTCGGAGTGCTCTTCGACGAATGTAAAGTGAGTCGAAGGAAACGGATGACGTGACAAGCTAGCCGACATAGTTTAGTGGTAAAACGAGTCATTGGTAATGACTTGAGTGTGGGTCCGATTCCCACTGTCGGCTCACACTAAATAATGAAAGGAGGAAATTATTATGGCATCAAAAGGAGAACAAAGAGTTAAAATTGCGCTTATTTGCACTGTTTGTAAAAACAGAAATTATATAACAACTCGTAACAAAATAAATACACCGGAAAAAATTAAACTTAAGAAGTTTTGTAAACACTGCAGAAAAGTAACAGAACACAAAGAAACAGAGAAAATGAAGTAACTTTGGTATAATCAAACTGCCCTATAGGGATGTGGTGAAACGGCTATCACAGCAGTCTCCAAAACTGCTTTTCACGGTTCGAATCCGTGCATCCCTGCACATAAAATTATTTCTTGACACTTATACAGTAACCGCATATACGGTCTGCGCAATCGCAACCCTTCTTATAAGATTTCGCTAAGCTATAACCATCTGAGCCCTTGGTTTATATGATGGAAGAATATGTTCTTGAATGATTGAAAGTATTCCTGATTTAGTTAACATATTTCTTAAGACTTCAGGCATAGACACCACGCCATCCTGACCATTCTCAAAAAAGATTGAAAGAGTCCTGTCTTTCCCAGCTAGCTTCCTCATTGTTTGCAAATGATCTTTCGATAATGTTTCCATACTCTGTCCTTCTTTGGGGTGCATTTTAGAAAATTGTGTTCCGCTTATTACATTATTGTACAAAGAGGACCAAAGTTCTATATCAAAAGCTCCAGTAATAAGACAGTCTTCAAGGGTTTGAATAGAAATCCCAAACATAACCCCAGCGTGATTAATCGTAAGTTTATCTCTATCATCTTGGGATAAGCGTTGAAAACTTTCTTGATCTATTCTAAAAGCAGTGCCTGAATCGTTTAATTTCTTTGTGATTTCTTTTAATCCATCGCCAGAATGCCTAGCTAATTTACCTGCAAATGTAGCAACAGGAGACATATTGGGCAACTTTTCTTTGATTATTCTCCCTTTAAGATCTTTATCTAACGCATAAGTGCTGAAAAAATTTTCAACGCTCATATATTTGGGGATTATATAATAAGGGCTGCCAGAAGTCCAAGACTTACTCCTAAAATTGCCCCCCCTATCACATCCGTTGCCCAGTGCTCGCCAAGATAAACTCTGCTTACAAACATAACAATATCATAAGCAATTAAAAATCCCAGAATTAAAGACTTTTGTAACTTTGAAAACTTTTTTGAGCGAAGCACAATTAAACCAATAAAAACACCAAGAAATGCTGCCCGACCTGCATGGCCTGATGGATACGAATTCTCCAATCTAACATGAAACTGCGGAAAATTCATAATCCTTTCTGTTCTTAACATAAATTCAGGCGGAGGCAAATGATCTACAAAAAATTTCCCATAAAGCTCAATTAAATGAAAAAGTCCAAATAATCCCAATGCGAAAATTCCCCTTATTTTTCTTAAAAACACTAACACTATTAATAGAGCTCCAAGCATTACTTCAAAAGCACCGATATCACTTAAGAAAGAGAAAACTGAATCAAAACGTCTGGTTATATTATCCTGAAGCCTTACTGTGGTATCAAAATCAAACTGAGTAAGCAAATCTTTGTGGACCAGATAAGAAAATAAAATAAAAAGAAGAAAAAATAAACTGCCAAAAATGAAAAATTTTAATCTTTGTCTCATAAATTGATTGAATTAAGGACTAAATTCTAAATTAAAAAATTTTGGATTTTGTATTTAAATCATTGTAATTTATTTGGGATTTGTAATTTTGTACTTGGAATTTAGAGTTTAAGGTCTTTGAGAAATTGGCGGAATTCCCCATTTATATCTTTATGTTCCAAAGCCAACTCCACAACAGTTTTCATATATTCAATCTTATTTCCGGTATCGTAATACTTTCCATTCTCAATCTCGACAGCATATACGGGAATTCCCTGATCTTTGAGAAGATTTATTGCATCAACCAGCCAAATTTCTCCGCCTTTTCCCGGGCTTATCGTTTTTAAAGCTTTAAAAATTTCCGGAGGTAAAATATATCCCCCATGAGTAGCAAGATTTGAAGGAACCTGATCCGGCTCCGGTTTTTCTACGATAGCCTTAATTTTATAAACTTTACCCTCAACTTGTTCAACATCAGCAATTCCATACCTTTTGAGATCTTCCTTCTTCTCAATTCTTACTCCGGAAATAACTATTCCACCGTATTTATTGTAAACTTCAATCATCTGGGAAAGTCTGGGAGGATTGGAATAAATAAATTCATCTCCCCACAAGACAGCAAAAGGTTCATCTTCAATAACCGACTCCGCGGCCAAAACAGGAGTTCCGTTTCCGTATCTACCTTTTTGTCTAACATAAATGAAATTTGCCATTTCCGAAAGTTTCTGGATTTCCTTTATGATTTCATGCTTACCGCCGCTTTCAAGATTTCTGAAAAGATCTGCATTAATAATGTCAAAGTGATCCTCGATGGCTCTTTTCAGCGCGCCGGTTACAATTACGATATCCGTAACTCCGGACGCAACAGCCTCCTCAACAACATACTGAATAACGGGCTTATCAACAATCGGAAGCATCTCTTTAGGCATTGCTTTTGTTTGGGGTAAAAATCTTGTGCCAAAACCGGCGGCGGGAATTACAACTTTTCTAATCTTCTTCATGCTCACTAATTCTACCCTTCTCCCCTTTACATGTCAACTGATATTTGATATCATTGCCTGTATGCCAACTTCACCTATTAGTTTCCTGCGGGAAACGAAAGATGAACTTAAGAAAGTCGTATGGCCCACCCGTCAAGAAGTTATACGCTTAACATTTGTGGTAATAGCAGTGAGTTTGATTGTTGGCTTATTTTTAGGAGGATTAGATTTTGTCTTTACGAAAATACTGGAAACAGTAGTGAAATAAGTTAAAAGTTCAAAGTTAAAAGTGAAAAGTTATAGTCCAAAGTCTAAAATTTTAAATTTTGAATTGTAATTTTGAACTTTTCATTTTGAATTTTGAATTGAATCTATGGATACACAAAAACCAGCGCCAACATTAGGCGAAACAGTTAATAAACCAGCTGCAAATGCAGAATTGGGAAAGTGGTATATTGTTCATACTTATTCCGGACATGAAAATAAAGTCAAAAAGTCTTTGCACCAGAGAATCCAAAGTCTTGGATTTGAAGATAGGATTTTTGACATAATTGTTCCAACCCGCAACACTATTAAAGTAACTCAAGGTAAAAAAGAAACAGTTAAAGAGAAAATTTTCCCAGGCTACGTGTTGATCCGCATGATTTTGGATGATGAATCATGGCTTTTGGTCAGAACCACACAAGGAGTTACCGCTTTTATTGGAGCAGGAAACAAACCAACTCCAATTTCTGAAAAAGAAGTTGAGGCAATCCAGAAGTTTATGAAATTGGAAGAGCCTTTATACAAAGCTGCATTTATCAAAGGTGAGGCTGTTAAAATTGTTGATGGGCCATTCGCCGATTTCCTGGGAGCAGTTGATGAAATTGATGCAACCAAGGGCAAGCTTAAGGTATTGGTAAGTATATTCGGCAGAGAAACTCCTGTTGAGTTAGATTTTTTGCAAGTGGCGAAGCTTTAGCGTCTAGCAACTAGCGTTCAGCGTTCAGTTTCGAAACTAGACGCTAGACGCTGATAACTAAACGCTCGAATTATGGCAGCAAAGAAAATAAAAACAATTATTAAATTAAATATCAAAGCTGGTGAGGCGACTCCTGCGCCTCCTGTTGGGCCTGCATTGGGACAGCATGGATTGCCTATAATGGAATTCGTTAAGGCTTTTAATGCTAAAACTGAGAAGCAAAAGGGCACAATTATTCCGGCTGTTATTACTGTTTATACAGATAGAACTTTTGCTTTTATAACCAAAAAACCTCCGGTTGCTGAGATGATTAAAAAAACAATGAAGAAAGAAAAAGGATCAGGAAAAGCAGGAAAAGAAATTATAGGAAGTTTAACCCAAGCACAAACTGAAGAAATTGCAACAGCAAAATTGGAAGATCTGAATACAACTGATGTCAAAATGGCAGCCCGAATTGTCGCAGGCACTGCACGATCAATGGGAATAGAAGTAAAGTAATTCAAAGTTCAAAATTCAAAATGCAAAATTACAATTCAAAATTAAAAATTTTTAACTTTTTCGCACGCCGCCATAGCTTTGAGCGATGGGGCGCACTTTTAACTTTTAACTTGAGCGACCGAAAGGAGCGAACATGGGAAAGATTAAAGTAAGAACTTTAGGCGACGAAAGTCTAGAGAACCAACAAAAAGAAAAATCAAAACAGAAAAATAAAGATAAAAAGCTTGTTAAGGGAGCTAAGGGCGGAGAACGTGTTATTTCTGTTGGTCCAAGTGAAGAAGAAATAGCAAAGATTAAATTACCAGACGAGACAAAAGGGACAGAGGAGCCAAAGGCAAAAACCAAAGCGAAAAGCGAAAAGAAAAAAGCAAAGAAGGCTCCTCATTCTCAAGGCTACCTAGCTATTGCAAAAACTTTGGACAGGAGCAAAAAATATAATCTCAACGAAGCATTGAATATGCTTGAAAAATTAAAAAGATCCAAATTTGATGAGACAGTTGAGCTTCACATAAATACGATTGAAACTGGTCTTGCCGGCATCGTTACTCTTCCCCACGGAACAGGCAAGACTATCAGAGTTGCCATTGCAGATGACGATATTTTAGCCAAAGTAGCTCTAGGTAAAATTGGCTTTGATATTCTTTTGGCTGCACCTGCTATGATGCCAAAACTCGCAAGAGTAGCAAAAATTTTAGGTCCAAAAGGTCTTATGCCAAATCCAAAAAACGCGACTTTGGTTAAAGATCCTGAAAAAGCCGCGGAAAATTTTAAAAAGGGTCAGGTTAATTTCAGAACAGAATTAAAAGCTCCAATAATGCACTTGACTGTTGGCAAAATGTCCTTTGGGGCAAAAAAGTTATCTGAGAATATTCAAACCCTTATCGATGCTATAAAAAAAGAAAAAATCCGGAACATAACCCTCAAATCCACTATGAGCCCGGGGATAAAAATAAATATTTAAAATTTTATATCCGCTTGACAATTTAATGTATTATAGGATAAAATTTACTTAATGTCCGAAACAAATATGTCTCAAATAGAATTAAATAGACCACATAGCGAAGTTCATCCCCTAGCCAAAGCTTCCGTTTTGGAAGATGTTAGACAAACAATGGGTCCAAAGCAAGAAATGATTCCTCTTGTAGATTATCTTAGGGATATTGCCGCAAAACCAAGAGGTTCACAAACAGGAGGAAAAGAAGATTTAAATTCCCACAATGAGGAATTTATTATAAAAGATGCTCAAGGAATACATATAGCCTCTCTCTCTGACCTCCAAAATTTATTAAAATCTCAAGGATTAAATGTAGAAATTTTGGGTGCTCAACCTATTGGCAATCCTAATCAGAAAGTAACAGCTGTTGTTCAAGGAGTTGACAGAAACAATCCAAAATCAGGATTTGAAAGACCAACTATTACGGAAGGCCCACATATGATTCTTGCTCCCTTTGCGATAGATGAAAATGGAGAATTACATTTATTCCGAACAATTCAGATGCGTACGGGTAAAGCTATGATAGATACTCCAAGAGGATTTGCAGATGCCAAGTCTTTGGAAAACGGCGAGCAAATGTATGATATTGAAAACTCAAAAGACAAAGTAAACGCAAACATGAAAAGGATTGTGGGCGAAGAATCAGGCAACGCCCTACAAATTAGAAGAATTGTTTATTTGGGAGCACCACGAGTCAACAGTTCTTTTGTTACTTCAAAAAGCGCGATATTCGGAGTGGAAGTTGATTATCGAGCTTTTATAACAAGCCAAAAAGTGGTAAACCAAAAAGAGCTTGAAAGAAGAAAGGAACAATTTGAACATGAAGGTTTGGTTGGAGACGTATTGGATTTTACTCTTCCACAATATGCAAACTATAAAAGAGATTCTCAAATTTCTAAAGACATGGCAGCGGATTTTGGTACAGATACTGTAGTAATCGATTTTTTGGAAAGAGGCTTAACCGATCTTAGTCAAAAAGAAAAAAGACAAAGAAATATATTAACTGCAGAAGCGAAAGCGAACCAAGAATTTAAAAAAGAAGATCCAAAAGGATATCTTAATCAGAGATTAAGGGTATCTAAAGTAAAACATCCTGAGAATTTTGAAGAAAATCATAAAAGGGCAAAAAAATATTTAAGCCAAACTCAACAATAAAGATAACTTCTTTACAAGCTTTTCCGCTTTGTCCCCAAACCATGGCTTGGGCAAAAATATCTTTGGTAAAAAAGGATCGGAAATTAAAATAGAAGTCTAAAATCCCGTTAAGTAGCGCCATATTTGGAAACCAGACTTTTATAAAAAAGCAAATGTTCTTGAGCTATGTTTTTCCAACCAAAACGGGATTCTATCTCTTTTCTGCTATTGATTCGTATCTTTTGCTTTTTCATGTTGGGCAAACTTAGAGCTATTTTAATTTGTTTTGCCAGACTGCGTGGATTTTTGGGCTTTGCCATAAATTTTGATAGATCTTGACCAATTGCCTCTTTCTGCCCTTCAATATCCGTACAAACAACCAAAGTTCCGCATGAACGAGCCTCTGCTATAGTCCTATTGAATCCTTCTCCCCCTGTGGAAGGAGCCACAACCAAATCAGCAGTCCTGTAAGCTTTTACAAGTTCTGCGCTGGGCAAAACGCCTACAAACTCGACAAGTTTCTGCAGTTCTAATTTTTTTACCATCTCCTGTAAAATCTTTGTCATCTCCCCTTTTCCTGTAATTTTAAGCCGAATATCATCAATACCTGATTGGGTCAAAATATTGAACGCTTTTATCAAATCATCTATCCCCTTTCTTACATCATGTCTTCCTGCAAAAAGAATTATGCGCTTATGATCGTACGTCCAACTCTTTATTTTTGGGCCAGTGGAACTTAACTCATCCGTATTGATTCCGTTGTAAATAGTTCTGTATTCAGCATCATATCTTTTCTGCCAAAATCTTCTTGTTCCATGAGATACTGCAATCCTCCCATCCAAATTATTATTTATTGTAGATATATAGCCTGAACTCAATAAGAATCCTCTCCTGAGTTCCGGCCGACGAATAATATGTTTACCTATAAATTCAACTGCCTTTAGCCCCCAACTCAAATCTTCTCTTCTGGCATGAAATTGTCCAACAATAACTGAAGAGGGCCTGCCATCGGGTCTTTTTGACATCGCAGAAATTATGGTATGTCCTATTGCGGGTACAAAAGGCTCATGAATTACAATAATATCCGGCTTGGTTTCTTTGAGTATTCTTTGGGCTGTTATTTTGCGCGAAATGCCTATTCTAAATTCTGTTTGGTCTGTTGTAACTCTAAAATCTTTTCCTAAAACATAATCAACAAGCCCTTCTTTTTGCGCATTCTTTGATCCGGGAGCTATAACTATAACTTTGCATCCTTTTTTCGCAAGATTAAATTTCAGTCCCAAAATAAAATCTTTTACGCCCGAAGGATCTTCGGTAAATGCATAAGATGAGACCAGTGCGATTGATAATTTCTTCTTCACCAGGTGAAAATTATAACATAACATAGTAAGATAAGATAATGAAACTATTTCTAGCGGATCTTCTTTTTTGGATACATTTTATTATTGGATCCTTGTGGTTGGGACTTTTTCTGGTACCCTCTTCGGCGTGGATGGATAAAATTACTTTCCACTTTTACTTTACTATTTTATTGGTTGCTCATCAATTTTTATGGGGATTGTTTCTCATGCCCTGGACCCGCAAATTTAGAATGGTATGTATCCTAACAACTCCTATGCAGCTTTTGCGCGGTCAAAAAATCTCCGACCCCAAAAATTATGAACATTCTTTTTTTAAAGAACTTGTTGGAAAGAATGGTATAAAAATCCCTCATGCGATCTCAACTCTTATTACCTTTTCAGCTTTGTCTTTGATAATCTACCAATATTTTTTCCTCAGATAGTCTTATAATAATCACTCTCCCCAACCTATCCACATTTTTTGCCTGCCAAAAATAGTTAATATAGTACTTCATTTTGCTATTGCATAATTTTCTTTAATCTGATAATATTAATTCATCCTAAGACAGTAGGTCTCGTCTCAAACGATTAATTCCTACCGAGGAGTGACTTTACTTTAATGCACTCTTAGGAGTGTTTTTTGTTTTTTCTCAAAAAAACATCCTTCCGAAGTTCTACAAAGCAGAATGAAGAAGGATTGTGTACATTAGAAAATATTTTAAGTATGGAAAATACAGACAGAAAGCCCACTTCGCACCAACGTACGAGTGCTTCGCGGGCTAAAAAAGAAAAAATCGTTGCAGAATTGCTTGAGAAAGTTAACAAAGCAAAGGGGTTGGTTTTCACAAGTTACCAAGGCTTGACACACAAGCAATTGGAAGGACTTAAGAAAAAAGTCCAGGCTTTGGATGCAGACTTTGTCGCGACCAAAAATAGTCTGGTTCTCAAAGCAATGGAGGGCAAAACAAAAGTGGAGGGAGAATTAAAGAATGCCACCGCTACACTCTTTTTGTACGGAGATCCGGTTATGCCACTCAAGGAATTAGCTAAAATGATAAAAGAGCTAAGTCTTCCAACGATTAAATTTGGCATTTTGGATGGAATACAGATGACAAGCGATCAGCTTCTCAAACTCTCTACTTTGCCTTCAAAAGAAGTTTTGCTTACTCAATTGGTTGTTGGACTCAAATCCCCAATCTCTGGATTACACCGCGCATTAAATTGGAATTTGCAGAAGTTTGTAATGACACTTAAGGCAATTGAAAATGAAAAGTTAAAAGTTAAAAATTAAAAGTTACAGTCCAAAGTCCAAAATTTTGGATTTTAAACTGTGATTTTGAACTTTGCATTTTGAATTTTGAATTTAACCGACCGAAGGGAGGTGTATATATGGCAAAATTAACAAAAGACGAATTAATAAAACAAGTTGAAGAAATGTCTGTTTTGGAATTATCTGATTTGGTAAAAGCACTTGAAGAAAAATTTGGAGTATCTGCAGCAATGATGGCTGCTCCAGCCGCCTCCGCTGCATCCGCAGCTTCCGGCGAGCCGAAGGAAGAACAGACTGTATTTAATGTTGTAGTCGCATCTTCAGGCGCAAATAAAATTCAAGTAATCAAAGCTTTGAGAGAATTGGTTCCAACATTGGGACTCAAAGAAGCAAAAGATTTGGTTGATGCAGCACCAAAAGAAGTAATGACACAGGTTAACAAAAAAACAGCAGAAGAAGCTAAGGCTAAGCTAGTAGCAGCCGGAGCAACCGTAGAGCTTAAGTAATTTCTTGCCCCGTTCAAATCGCTCTTCGAGCCGCGCTACGAATAGTAGAAGGCGAGAAGTAAGATTATACGGGGTCTTCTTAAAGTTTTTTTCAAAAGAATCCTCCTCACAGAGGATTTTTTTGTGCTTATTTAATTTTGATACTTGACCCCACATAAGCTTCCTTTTCGGCTTTTCAATTCTATTCGAATACGCCTCAAAGAGCGCTTCAGCGGGGTCTTCGTCGCAAATCTTAATTTGCTCCTTGACAAATATTGTTATACTTTGCTATCTTAAGACTAATATAATTATTATAACAATTATAATGATTATAAATGTTATATTCGCCAGGCTATGATCAATCAAACAATATCAATAGACAATCTTCCCGATCTACTAACAGTCCGCGAGGTCGCGCAAATTCTCAGAGTCTCCCCTCTCACTATAAAACGATGGGGCAAAAGAGGAAAGTTACCTGCAATCAGAATTAATTCCCGAGGCGATCGCAGGTATAAGAAGGAGGCAGTATTGTGGCTTCTTGGCATTCAGGCAAAAGTCTAATTAAAATTTCTAATTACTCTAATTTCTAATTAACCTAATCAAATCCCAAAATACAAAACTCAATTAGCCAACTTTTTTATAATTGTGTCATTGGTCATTATTTAGAAATTAGGTTAATTAGATCAATTAGAAATTTAGATCATATTTCAATAGCTTTGGTAGAGTGCCAGGACTTCCGCTGCGGAGAGCGCACGGTTGTAAAGACGAACATCATCTATAACTCCATCAAATCTTCTTGATGCGTCTGAAGCATTGTTCTGCATCCCTATTTTCATTGTTTTTGCAGTAAGAGTTCCTGGACCGGCAATTGTCAAAGTATTGCCGGCAACTCCATTGGTATACATAATACTTGTCGTTCCATTATTGGTTCCAACTATATGGTACCAGGTTCCTGTAGAAAGTGTTCCTGTTTGCGGTCCGTTCGTATCGCCTGGTATATTGACATAAAACCGCAGAGTGTTGGTTCCTGAATTCTTTTCCAAACTCCATCCTCCGGTACCTCCTATCCTTGATGCAACGCACTCAATATTATTGGTAAATGAGGTAATTTTGACCCAAGCGCTAATTGTCATAGCTCCGGCTGCATCGAGACTTGGGGAATCGGCAATTGATATTTCGTGAGTATTAGTTGTCCCATCAAAATTATAAGCTCTGTTGCTTTGTCCTTTCCTGTCTGTTGTCAAAGTTGCTCCTGTTACAGTTCCGTTGTTGCTATTTGGCGTATAGTCTCTCGCGTTCCCATCCATTTTCCATTCCCCAACCAATCCTTTCTGTAGATCCGATACTACAACTCCCGGATCATACGACTCATAAAGAGCAGTTATTTCTGTGGTAGATAATACGCGGTTATATACACGGACATCATCTATATCGCCAAGAAAACTTCCGCTCGTCCCTGACTTGCCAATTTGGAATGCGGTTGTAAGAGCAGGATTAATCGACGCAGTCAACAAGGTTGTATCGCTCAATGCGCCGTTTTTATAAATTGAGATTGTTGTTCCATCATATGTTCCAACTATATGAGTCCAGACACTGTTCGGCGCTCCACCGGCGCCTGTATTGGCCCTTTGACCACCGCTATTAATATAAAAGTTAACATCTCCATGCGGGCTCGCCCTATCATCATAAGTCATTGCGTATTCGGTTAAAGTCTTTCCCGCCAAACCTTCATCTGAATCTGTAGAGTTTGCGCCATCGGGCTTAAGCCATAGGGCAAGGGTAATTTTAGATGTTATATTCAAGGAAGTTCCTGCGCCGGCACTTATTTTATCTGTGCCTCCGGCAAAAGTGTACGCCTTGTTGCTCTGGCCTTTTCTGTCTGTTGTGAGTGTTGCGCCCGTAACAGTTCCGTCATTTGCATTTGAAGTATAGTCTCTTGCATTTCCATTCAACTTCCAATGCCCCACCAAACCTTTCTGTAGATCCGATACTACAACTCCCGGATCATACGATTGGTATAAAGCTAGTACTTCTGCTGCGGAGAGCGCCCGATTATAAATACGTGCATCATCCATCAAGCCGTTTAATTGACGAGATCCTGCCGTTGTTGAATTACCCAATAATACTTTACTTCCAGCCTGTCTTGTGCCGGAGAAAGTATCCGTCCCTACTTGAACGCCATCAAGGTAAAAAGTCATTGCAGTTCCACTTACGGTTCCGGCCAGATGATGCCAGGCGCCTGTTGACATTGCCCCTGATGATGATTGGGCTGCAAATTGGGCTGCTCCGTTCCCCAACCTAATGCCAGGCTGAGTACCGCTGCCTATAAAAATATCATAAGGGCGTGTATTATCGTTTTTCCCATCATGCGTGCTTATGACTGTAGTATCCTGGGCAACAGTAATATTTACCCAGGTAGCCAAAGTCAAATCTCCGGTAATCGTATCTATATTATCCGCTCCTCCCAGGTCAATATAATCTCCAGTTCCATCAAAAGTATATGCCTTGTTACTTTGGCCTTTGCGATCTGTAGTCAGCGCTGTGTTTCCGGCCAATGTTCCGTTGTTAGAATTAACAGTAGAATCTCTGGCATTTCCATCCATCTTCCACCAGCCTACCAAACCTTTCTGCAAATTTATAGTTCCCGTTCCATTGTCCCCAAAATAAATCGCCGCACCCGCCACACCTACACCAAATAGCACGATAAGTACAATGATAATTAGTGGAGACAATAAAATTTTCTTTTTCATGCAATTAAAATTACAAATTCAAAATATCAAATCCCAAATAATACCAAAATCCAAAACTCCAATATCAAAACACTTTTGATTTTTGTATAATTGTAGCGAATATTTTTACTAATTCAACAGTTTCTTCTAATAAAGGCTCTATTCTTACTGATAATTCAGGATTTGCTTCAATAATTAGATTCATCCAGTAAATGGTTTCTTTACCTTCCTTTCTGCATATTCTCATTCTGAAAAGAAAGTCTTTCTTTGTTTCTGTTTCATTCGCTTCTCGATAATTAGCTCCCAGTGAAGTCCCAGAACGAGTTATTTGACTAACTAAAGTGTAGTTTACTGAATTTTTGGGCAAAGCCTTAGATAAATGAATGATTCTTTTACCAAATTCCAGTGTTCTATCTTCAAGATCATACTTTTTTGAATTTTGTATTTTGATCATTTTAATTTATTTGGTATTTGTAATTTTGTGCTTGTGATTTGATAAATGAAGATATTCATCTTCATTTATTTCCGACAATCCACCAGTCAAATGAAATTGGTGAAGTTGTTGGTTCTGGAATTGCCACTTTGAATTTGCCATCTTTTTTACTAACAACAGTAATTTGTTTGTCCGTAAGAGATGTCGATGTCAGGAATATCTTCGAGCTTTCGGATGCAATTGATGTAGAAATTTCAATAGATGTTGATCCGGCCGGAATTGTCCCGCTTCCGATACTTTGATCTCCCAAAACAGTGTAGTTCTTGGCTTCAACTGTATCGGCTGACAAAGTTCCCGCAACTGTAAGATTGCCTTTCGTATCCATAACAATCTTGCCGTTCAATATGTCAACTCCTCCTAGCCCATCATGCTGAATATATAAATCGCCGGCAAGAGTACTAATAGTTGCCCCACCTTGCCCTGAGTTTACCGAAGGGTCAAGGCCATGAATTGCCAAAAGCCCGGCATTTATACTTCCTGTCACTCCCAGATCTGTAACTGTTGTTCTACCTAACACCATAAGATTGTCTGAAATTGTTGCGCTATATATTTCAACATCACCAAGATTAAGACCTGCAGAAGTGCTTGCCGCAGTCGCGTTTGACGTTACTCCCAAGACTTGGCTGTTTACAATTTCTGTTAGGAATGCGGAAATTGAAGCCTGTTGGTCAGCTTTTTCAGACAAAAGATTAATCTTTGATTCCAAATCCGATACTTTATTATTCAAACTATCAAACAATGGATCATTTGCAAGAACATAATTCGTTTGCGCCGCAAGCTGAGCAGAGATTGAAGCTGACTGTGCCTGCAAGGCGTCCCCTTGCAAAGCTAATTGCTGACCCTGCAATGTCAACTGATCTCCGATGCTTCCGACAGTTGCTGCCATACCCGCCAAAGTTCCATCATATGAAACATAGATTGAAGGATTGTACCAGGTGATATTTACGGAAACCAAAATCTTTCCTTCTCCTTGCCCATCATATCCTTGGATTGCCTTCCCCAAGATTTGCCCAACACTTGTCGCTTTTACTGCAACCCCGGGGATTGAAGAAGTTGTCAATGGATCTCCAATTTTTATCTCTCCATTTGCGGTCGAAACCCGTGTCCTGACCTGCCCAACCAATCCAACTGCTATCGATCTGTCTCCAAGATTTTCTCCTCCCAAAAATGCCGGCGTCTCGGACGCAACTCCGATAATTTTGTTGCTATTATTATCACAAGCTACAGCCAAACCGCTATTGTCAAAACAAACTACTGATCCGAACGGAATTGATGAACTTTTTTCTTTCTTGAAGTATTCGGCAAAGTCGGCGATACCGCTGGTTGCATATGTTACTCCTTTTCCTCCGGATCCTTGCACTGACCCGACGATGCCGATTCCAAATGTTTCAAAACTTACGAAATGATTGGCAGCATTAACAGCTGTTGTTGAACTATTGCCAAGTTTTACTATCAATCCATCCGCATTTGTTCCGTCATTGGTATTATATATCTGAGCAGCAGCGCTAGCAGATTGACTATCCCAAACATCAAGTCTTAATACCGCAGATGTCGTACCTACTCCTACACCAAAACTCGTCAATCCTCCGGACCCATCCCCTGTTCCGGATATACTAAGAACATTTGTGGAAGCGAGTCTAAATGTATAGCTGTTTGCCGCACTTCCGGTCAAAGGCATATCCGCTGCTGTGACAGCTCCTCCGTCTGTTGGAAATATCAATCCCCCATCTATACTTAACGCTGCTCCGACCTGAATCTGGTCTGAAGCATTTGATTTGAACATGTTAATCGCTCCTGTTCCGGCATTGTCTATGGTTGAAATCCAACTGTTATTAGCAATAGATAATAATGATTTTGGAACAGCTGTTCCGATTCCCACATTTCCGTCATTTTGAAAGAACATTGTTGAGGAAAGTGTTCCATCCCCGCCAATACTTCTTTGGAAGTTAAGAGATCCATTTTGGAGAATATTAAATGTATGGGCAGTACCTGATCCTCGCAAAGAAATGTTTGCAGACAAAGATGCAGAACCGGTAACATCCAAAGCTGTAAGAGGTGTTGTTTGTCCACCAAGCCCAACATTTCCTCCTGAATTAATAGTTACTCTATCACTTCCTCCTGTTTGAATTCTGATTTCATCAGCAGCGCTAAAGTAAAGACCGGTATTCGTGTCTCCTGTGGTAGAAAGAGCCAAGTTGCCTGCTCCTGAGGCTCCTGCCGGTAAGAACACTCTTCCTGATGAGTCTACTTGGAATAAGTCTCCACTACCTACCGCAAAAAGATTTGCCGGGGTGGCATCTCCGATTCCTACATTTCCACTATTCTGAATATATAATGCTGTTGCCAGACCCGCATCTCCGCCAATACTCTTTTGAATATTAAGACTTCCGTTGTCTAAAATATTAAACGTATGAGCAGTACCGCTTCCTCTTAATGAAAGATTAGCTGACAATGATGCGGAGCCGGTGACGTCAAGAGCTGTGAGAGGAGTATTATTACCTACTCCAAAATTGCCGTTATTTAATAAAACTATCTGGTCCGAACCCGATGCAGACAAAACGAGTTTACGACTTGCTGCAGTAGCGCTATTGGAAAATGAAAAATAGCCTGAAACATTATTGGAGGGCGACCCGAATATAATTCGACTTGATTTTTCATCATTCTGAAAAATACCAAATCCATCTGCATCAGAGTTTGTTTCCAACATCGCAGAAAAAAGTGTTGATGGCTTAGTCGCACCTGAAGATGCCCAACCAAATCTAAGTATTGCATTTGCATCAGGAGTAAGATTTATTCCAGTTCTCCCATTAAGAAGAGTTGTTCCTGATACTTCCAGTTTCTGTGAGGGCGCTGTTGTCCCGATGCCAATATTTCCGGTGTTTTGAAGATACAAAACTGAATTTGCAGCAAGTCCGGTATCTCCGCCAATACTTCTTTGAAAATTCAAAGATCCATTGTCCAAGATATTGAATGTGTGGGCGGTTCCCGATCCCCTCAATGAAATATTTGCAGACAAAGAGGCGGAGCCTGTTACATCAAGAGCTGTTAATGGCAGTGTTTGTCCTCCAATACCAACATTTCCATCAAGCCTGCTCGTTCCCGCATCCACCCAGAGGGAATAATTGCTTGTACTTCCACCGCTAGGAGCATCACTGACGTAGAAGGTAGACATATTAGTAAACGTACCGGTAGCTCCGGCTACGGGAGCATCAACAAATAATGTAGCTCCCAATGTAGAGTTATCTGCTCCCGCATGGTTAAGAGTTGTTTGTCCAAGCCATACCATGCTCATAGTTCCGGTATCTCCGCTTGCGTTCATGGTTATAGAAGCCGGACGATAGACAACATAGCTCATTTGATTCGCTCCGGTTGAGGAAATAGGAGACCAGGCATGATCTCCCAGTCCCCCATAGCCGACGAAAGTACGAGCATTGGGACTGGCTCCAAAACCGATACTGCCTGTAGTAGGCGAGATAATAATATTTCCTGTAGTTGTCGTTATGGTTTGAGTCCCCACAAAAGAAAGATCACCGTCTACAGAAAGACGCGTAGTTGGGGCTGTTGTCCCTATCCCCACATTTCCCGTGTTTTGAAGATACAAAACTGAATTTGCAGCAAGTCCCGTATCTCCGCCAATACTTCTTTGAAAATTCAAAGATCCATTGTCCAAGATATTGAATGTATGCGCTGTTCCCGATCCCCGCAAGGAAATATTTGCAGACAAAGATGCAGAACCGGTGACATCGAGGGCTGCTAATGGTGCAGTATTACCGATACCAATAGCTGTTGCGTTGGGAAAGTTAACGGTTGCGTTTCTAATTGATGCTGTTCCTGTTGTCGCTCCCATGGTAAGAGTTGTTGCTGCGCCTGCAAAGTTAACTGTGGTTGCTGTTGCATTTAACAGATTGAAAGTGGTTGCCGCTGTAACTAAATCTCCTCCGTCAACTGCTAAGTCCTTGGTTACACCCAATCCTCCGGCAGTATTAATTGAACCGGTTGATCCTGATGTAGAATCAGTGGTATTGGCAACTGTAATTAAACCTGCTGAGCTGACAAGAGCGGGTGTTGAAGAACCAACAGACAGCATTGCTCCGGGACTTGTGTTGCCGATTCCCACATTTCCGCCTTGGGTAATATTGAGAAGAGGATTACCGGTTGCAGTTGTTCCATTAACTGCAATTGAGAAAGTGCCTGTTGAAGTATTTACTCCAAGAGCATAGTCAAGTCCCTGCGCACATCCGTCTCCTGTTGTACATTGAACATGAAGTGAACTTGGTCCCAGGAAAAGCGATCTAAATCGTGCGGAAGGAGAAGCTCCAAGATCCGTAACATTGTCAGTAACTGGAGCAAAAAATCCTCCTGCTGTACCATTTCTTGGATTAACAAGAATATTTCCTGTTGTAGAACCGCCAAGAGTCAGAGTATTAAATGCTGTTGTCTGGATAGAACGTGCTCCTCCTGCAAGGGTCAGATTTCCGGATACTGTTGCGTCTCCTCTGACATCAAGCTGAGCCAAGGGTATGCTTGTTCCTATTCCAATTGCTCCATTGTTGCGGATAACAAATTGAGTTACCCCACTTGATGATGCTGTGAAAAGATCTCCTGTGCCGGAATTATCAACAACAAGTCCCGCGAATGATGTTTGACCGGATATTGATGCCATAGAACTAATGCCGGAATCTATCAGTGTCGTATCCGCATTAACAACAAGATTATTCAACGTTGCATTTCTTTGAGAATTGATTGTTTCAACTCCTCCCATTCTCAAAGTTCCAAAACCAATATCAAAACTGTTACCTGATGCAAGAGATAACGTATATGGGGCTCCTCTGTATAGAGCTACTTCTTTACCAAAAGAAAGCCCGCCGGATGGAGAAGATGGCATAGAATCAGGAGGATTCATCGCTATCTCAAACTTATGAATAAAGCTGCCGGAACCTTTGTAAATAGTAATGAAAGGACTGGTGGTAATGTTGGTTACAGCCAGATATGTGCCTGATGGAGAGAAAGCAACTCCGCCGGCATTGCCATCGTTTGCCGGCAATGTTGCAGGATTGGTAATCTTGCTAAAGTCATCATTGCTTCGTTTGTAAATGGTAACAAAAGGAGAACTATCGTGAGATACGGCAAGATAGATTCCATCCGGAGAAAAACCAACTCCGCGACCACTGTTTGCAGGCAAAGTAGCAGGATTAGCTAACTTGGTGAATGTATCTCCGCTTCGTTTATAAATTGTGATATAGGGACTTGTGGTAATGTTGGTTACAGCCAGATATGTTCCATCCGGAGAGAAAGATGCGTCAACAGCGGTATTTGCCGGCAATGAAGCAGGATTACCAATCTTGGTAAATGTATCTCCGGATCTTTTATAAATTGTAACAAAAGGGGAAGAAAGATGGGTTATAGCCAGATATGTTCCATCCGGAGAGAAAGATGCTCCGGCACCTGTATTTGGAGGCAATGTTGCAGGGTTAGGAATCTTGGTAAATGTGTCACCACTTCTTTTGTAAATGGTAACAAAAGGACTGGTAGCATGGGCTATAGCCAGATACGTTCCATTTGCGGAAAAAGAGACTCCCGCTGCTGCAGGAGCTCCTGCCGGAAGCGTTGCGGGATCTGATAGTTTGGTAAATGTGTCCCCCGCTCTTTTGTATATACTGACAAAAGGCGAACTGGTATGTGTTACTGCCAGATATGTTCCATCCGGCGAGAAAGATGCTCCGCGACCATTACCTGCGGGCAAAGTTGCAGGATCTGCTAGTTTGGTGAATGTGTCACCGGATCTTTTGTAAATGTTAACACTAGAACCAGTATCGTAAGTTACTGCCAGATATGTTCCATCCGGAGAAAAACCAACTCCGCGACCATGGCTTGCGGGCAACGAGGCAGGATCAGCTAATTTAATAGGGTTATCGGAAAATCCTGCCGGTACTCCAAGACCGGAATTACCATCACCCTGAACTGTAAATCTTGCCTGGCCGGATGAAGATGCTGTAAAAATATCCCCGGCTCCGGAATTATCTACAACCAATGCTGCAAAAGATGTTTTGCCAGAGACTGAGGCTACCGGAATCGTACCACCAAATGTACTATTTGCCCGAATATCAATATTGGCAAGAGGAGCAGTTGTTCCAAACCCTATTGTTCCATTGTTTTGCAGGAACATTGTAGAGGCCAGCCCTGCATCTCCTCCAATTGACCTTTGGAAATTAAATGTTCCGTTATCCAGAACATTAAACGTGTGGGCTGTACCGGAACCCCGAAGAGAAATGTTTGCTGACAAAGATGCAGAACCGGTAACATCCAAAGCTGTAAGAGGAGTAATTTGCCCTCCCAAACCAACATTACCATCGTTGGCAATAATAAATCTTGTAGTTCCGGAAGAGCTGGCTGTAAATATTGCCTGGTTTCCTGTTTCATTAAAAATCGCAAGTGCTTTTCCGGTTGTTTTACCGTTTAAGACAAGTTGCGCAGAAGATGTGCTGCTAATTGTTATTGGTCCTTGAGATAAAATCCCATTTCCACCAACTCCCAAACCTCCCCGTACATACAGGTTATTTCCAACATCTAGATTGTCCCAAACCGTTATGTCTGATGCCGCCAGATTTCCAATTGTTGCTGATGGAGCATCGATACCCGATATATCAACAACTGTCAGATAATTTGGAGAAGCAACATAAGCATATTTTCCGGAAACAAATACTCCTTGAGGATTCAATAATGTAGTGCTATTCTGAATAGAAGTGGCAACAGTTGGCGTAGCCGGAGTAGATATATCAACTACCGTAAGACGGGCTGCTCCATTTGCAACCACATACGCATATTTTCCCGACACATAAATTCCTATTGGATTGGATAAATTCGTAGCATCACTCAATGATCCGGTTACAGATAGAGAAGCGGGGTTTGATACGTCAACAATTGTCAAGCGATTATTTGTATAAGAGGTTAGATATGCGTATCTTCCGGAAACATAAACAGAAAGAGCACCCCTTAAATTAGTATTATCATTTATAGTACCTGCCAGAAATGGAGAAGATGGAGTCGATACGTCAACAATTGTCAAGCGGTTATTGGTGGCGCTGGAACCTACTGCTACATACGCGTATCTTCCGGAAACGTATATGTCCTGACCCGTGGCTAAATTAGTAGCGTCATTTAGAGATCCTATTACAAATGGAGCAGTTGGATCAGACACGTCAAGAATTGTAAGATAACCGCTGGCTTTAACATAAGCATATTTTCCGGAAACACTAATTCCGGTAGTAGTTGCCAATCTGGTACTATCCGTAATCGTGCTTACAATAGCAGGAGACGTGGGAAAAGATACATCAACAATAGTCACACGATTGCCACTTGCCGTTACGTATGCATACTTTCCCGAAACGAAAACTGAATTAACTGAACTTAATTGAGTAGCATCGGTTACAGATCCGACAATTGCAGGAGCTGATGGATTGGAGACATCAACAATAGTGAGAGCATTATTGTTAAGTGCTGCAACATATGCATATTTACCCTGCACATAAACAGAATAGGCATTTGCTAATTGCGTTGTGCTATTTACAGATCCTTTGACAGTTGGATTCAGAGCTGTTTGCAAGAAGTTTCCTCCAGCTAAAGCAAGTAGTCCTGCGGGCGCTGTTGTCCCGATTCCCACATTTCCGCTGTTCTGAAGGAAAAGTTGAGTTGCCAATCCCGCATCTCCGCCAATACTTCTTTGGAAATTAAGAGTTGAGTTGTTTAAGAGGTTGAAAGTATTTGCTCCGGCAGTTGTTGGCACTGCCAAAGAAAGATTTCCGGAAATGGTTGCTGTAGGATTTCCACTGTTTACATTTATGAATGCGAATTTTGCGCTGGCTGTTGATTGTGCGCCAATCAAAAGATCAACAGTTGAATTGTTGGGATATAGGGCTCCGGAAGATTGATTCCAGAAAGTGTCAGATGTTTCACCTGCTCCACAGGAACCAAAGGATGGTGTTGTTCCTCCAAGCAAACACTGACTTGCTGTTCCGGCTGTAACTTGAGCTACTGCTCCTGATCCATTTGTATACAGAGGTCCACCGTTTGATGTAAATGTTGAGAAAGTAACAGCTCCTGAATTTCTAAGCGTTCCTGTTATGTCAAGCGTTGTTCCCGGTGCAGTATTACCGATGCCAATATTTCCACTGTTCTGAATATATAAAGCTGTTGCCAGACCCGCATCTCCTCCAATACTTCTTTGGAAGTTAAGACTTCCATTCTGAAGAATGTTAAAGGTATGAGCTGTTCCGGAACCTCGGAGTGAAAGATTTGCGGAGAGAGAGGCTGAACCGGTTACGTCAAGAGCTGTAAGGGGAGTCGTTTGCCCGATACCCACATTGCCTTGATTATCAATTCTCATTCTTTCGGCTAGAGTTGAAGAACCGTCAGGAGTTGTTAAAAATGTTAGCCTGCCAGGCATATCACCCGAGCCAGGACCTGCATCCACAGCCATCTGAATACTTGCAGTATCTTGTCTTGTCGTACCATCATAACCTTGAGCTGTAATCAAGCCAAGCAAGTCTCCGTTTTGGACAACTGTAGGAGAAGCAACTGTTCCTCTTGCTTTTACCAAAACTAAACTGGTCCCTGAAGTTGCATCATCTACACCAGTAATTATTCTAATTCCCGTACTCGCACCATTAGCTGTTAAAAGTATACCTTCAACTGAACCGTTATATAATGCAGTAGATGGCACTGTTCCATCTTTAGAAACATGCAATTTACTTGCTGGACTTGTTGTGCCTATTCCGATATTGCCACTATTCTGAAAGTACATCACTGTTGCCACTCCTGCATCTCCTCCAATACTTTTCCTAATATTGAGTGATCCATTATCAAGTATGTCAAAATTGTGGGCTGTTCCCGATCCCCGCAAGGAAACATTTGCTGATAGAGATGCTGATCCCGCGACATCAAGGGCAACAAGAGGAACCGTGGTGCCGATACCAACATTGCCTGCAAAATAATTCTTTGCATTTGAGCTAGAAGCATATAGATCGTAGCGGTTTGTTATGGTACCTGTTGTTTCTGTATTGTCTATATACACGCCATAGGCATTGGTTATGGTCGTACCGGTCGCACGGTTCAAAATCGAAAAGCTTCCGCCAAAAGCATTGGTAACCACGGCACCTGAAGCAGCGGTTTCAAAACCAGCCCTAAACTCTCCCCCATATTGATTCGTCAACGTTCCTGCGAATCCTGCATTACTAGCAAATGCGTCACCCCTTATGGCAAGAGCATAACCCGTATCCGTTACACCTGATGCCACAAATTGATTTCCCAAATTGCTGTAAAAACCCAAACCAAAGTTTTGTGCATTTGTTGTAGTGTTTTTTGACAAAGTCAAATACTCAGTTGCTCCGCCTACATTGTTGGAAGCATTTGAAAGAGATTCAACTATGCGGACTTTTGATGTGGCGCTGGTTGTTGCAATTCCTATATTTCCGTCATTTTGAATAAAAAGCGCTGTTGTTAATCCTGCATTTCCACCCGGACTTCTTTGAAAATTAAGAGTGCTGTTATTTAAGATGTTGAAAGTATTTGCTCCTGCAGTTGTGGGCACTGCCAAAGAAAGATTTCCTGAAATGGTTGCCGTAGGAGTTCCTCCCGCCATATTTATAAATCCAAACTTGGCTGAGGATGTACTGGTTGCTCCTATTAAGACATCGTCTGTTATATTTGTCGGGCTCAGAGCGCTGCTATTTCTCTGCCAGAATCCTGAAGTACCGCTTGAACCGGCAATTACATTGTCTACATAAATATTATCCCAAGGCAAAGTTAAAGATCCCAAATCATTTGTACCGGTTGCTGTGATTGGTATGAGACTTGAGCCCTGCGCAACTCTTCCTGTAAACGTAATTGCATCAGACGTTTCATCTCCCAACCCTACATTACCGTTGAGAGCTGTTGCGCCGGCTACAGTTGTTGCTCCGGTTAAAGTTGACGCGCCTGAAACCGTCAAAGTTCCCGCTAAAGAAATAGAATCTTTGAGAGTTATTGTGACAGATCCTCCCAAAGCCACATCTCCTCCCCCTGTGATGTTAGTCCCCGGAGATATTGTTATTTTCGAGTTAACCAGTTCGGCGTTGGAGATGGTCTGTCCCAAAAGTGAGATTTCTCCAGTTGCGTTAGGAAACGTGTATGTCTGAGTTCCTGAAATTGCTCCCGCAGTTAACTGTCCCACTCCGCCGCCTGTCCCGTGAAAATATAAAGAATTTCCCTCTGTTCCTGTTGCTGTAAATGCCTCACCCAATGTTGAATCTCCGATTGCTGTGAAAACTCCCTGCCAGGCTGTCCCATTATACATATTGTAATGGTTTGTTGTAGTGTTATATACAAATAGGCCGGCTGCAGGAGTGGGTATTGCATTCATCTGGACTTCTGTCATTCTAGGAGCCAGGAAACCCCGGTCTTCCGAAGCAAGATCAAGTATTGCAGATGTTTCCGGAGTTGCTGTTCCTATCCCAACCTGCTGGGAGAAAAAGGCTGGAACATTGATATTTAGAACAAGATCCGAGCCTCCGGTTGCAGCTGCCAGAACAGAGCCAGCAAGATCCTGAGGGACAAAGCTAATGTCTCTTGTTTCCTCCGAGCCAAAACGCTGTTGGGACCCGGTTTTAAGGTTAATTTTAGGCAAATTATTTACAAGTTTGGCAAATTGTCTTTTTGCCTGGTTCAAACCTGCAACCACATTGTATTTTGTGAGAACAAATGTCCCTCCAAGACTAAGCATCAAAACTAGTGTCGCAAACATAACGCCCATTTTGATTGGATTAGCTTTGCTTTCTTTATTCGATTTTTGATCTTCAATCTTTAATCTTTCAACTGAATTTGCCTCCTCCTTTCTTGATTCGTTTTCTTGACTGACCACCGAGGCGTGTTTGAGGAGAAAGTGATTTTTCAAGAAGCTACCGGAAGGAAGACTGCTTAAAGCTGACGGAAGATCATGGTTCGCTTTTGGAGCTTTTGGGGCTGAATTGAGATCGAAAAGAGGCTGATTGGTCTCAGACGCTGGAGCTTGGGAAACTTTGAACTTTGAACTTTGAACTTTGAACTCTTGTATTTGTTCCTGTGTATATCTTCGCTGATTCCCGACTGTCCTTGTAGGCACCAAACGCCCCCGTTGGTCCCAACGGCGGAGTGTTTTTGTAGAAACTCCCAGGATATTTGCGGCATCCTGGATCGTATAAAACCTATTATTCATAAGGGCAGGGGTCTAAAGTTAGACATCCGAATCTAAATGTCCAACATTGTCCAACTATTATTACGACATATTTCACAGCCCTTGTCAAGAGGTAGATTAATCTTATCTTAATCTTATCAAAAAAGCATAATTTAGCCTCATTTCGAGAAGGAGAACAAACTTGGACACCTATTGACTTAATGATAAGATTATGATACAAAAGGGTTAGTTGGGTATGTTAAACATAAGCTACAACATTTCTCCGAGGCTAAAAGAATATTTGACGAAAATTGAGAATTTGAGACGTCAAATACTCTTAACTCCTATTCCCCCAACAAAGGAACTTAAGCTTCGATGGGAAGCAACATTTAATCGCACTTATTATTCCCTAAAACTGGCCGGAAATCCTCTTAAGATGAGCGAAATGCTCAAGCTTTTGACAGAGATTGAGCACAAAAAGATGAACGTAGATCAGCAAAATGTTCTCAAATACAAAGAGGCCCAGGATTATATATCTCAAAACTGGCTGGGAGCAGGTATGGTTGTTGATGCTCAGGCTTTGATTCATATCCACAAAATAATTGGCAATGGCCAGCTTCGGGTTCCCCAGAGCGGACTCCAGCATCTTCTCGACTATCTTCAGGCCAGGAAGGAAAATCCTATAATTCAAGCTGCAATCGTAAATATTGAGTTGGAAAAAATGCAGCTTTTTAGAGAAAAAAATAAGCTCTTGGCCTGTCTTGCTTCTCTTGTTTTCTTGTACAAATACGGATATGACTTCAGAGGTTTTTTGGCATACGAAGTGGAGTGGGCGGAGGAAGTAAATCCGCCGGCCGGCGGATTTAGACAAAACCACGAACGCGCACTTTCAGCAACGAGTCTTACCCTCTGGCTTGAGTACTTTGCCAGCAGCATACTCAATCAGGCTGAGGCGCTGGCTCAATTGATAGACAAACCTAAAATTATAACGCTAGACTTACGCAAGTCATTCTGGGAGATGAATGAAAGACAAAAATCCATCTTAAATTACCTTGACTCACCACAAACTACAATCACCAACAGACAGATCCAAAAACGATACAAAACATCCCAAATAACAGCGTCCCGAGATCTGGCAAAATTGACTAATTTGGGATTTCTATTTTCTCATGGCAAAGGAAGATCGGTTTATTATACAAAAATTTGAATCTAAATTAGCTTCAAATGTCCAAGTTTTGGATGGTTTGTACAAGTTTAAATATGAAATTAGAGATGGTTTAGGAGAGGTGAAAGATATGACTAATGGTTCAGATACATCCCGTACGCAACTGCATCTCTCTCATTCTGCCAAGCAGAGACTTAAATGGATGGAGCATTTTAGGAAGTATAGAAATGCCAGACTTACTTGCCGGCATTTCGGCATATCTCCCGACACTTTTTATCTTTGGCGAAAAAGATTTAACCCCGATAATCTGCTGACTTTGGAAGACGATATGAAATCAAGAAGACCTCTAAAATTAAGATCATCCAAGCACTTACTATCCCAGCTTGAAACGGTCAAAAAACTAAAAGAGGTCAATCCTAAAATCGGCAAGGTCAGAATCACCAAAATTCTAAAAGAGCTTGGCTACTCAATCTCTCCCTCCACCATCTTCCGCATCCTCTCCGCCCTCAAAAAACAAATTTAGCTTTGCAGGGGGACGCCTTGCAAAGCTACAAGGGATATGATAACGTAATTATATGCCTGCAAAAAATTCGACCAAAACATATGTAGAAAACGGCTATTATCATATCTATAACCGCGGTGTCGAGAAAAGAATTATCTTTCTAGATCAGCAAGATTACAGCGTCTTTTTATCTTACTTAAAAGAATACTTACTCCCAAAAAATGAGAAAGAGCTTTACGAAAGACTATCTGATCCGCAGATATCTTCTGTAGAGAAAAATAAAGTTCTTAAATCCCTTCACTTAAATAATTTTAGTCAAGAAATCACTCTTCTTGCCTATTGTTTAATGCCTAATCATTTCCACTTCTTCGTTAAACAGAAAAGCATAAGCGCTATTGATAAGTTTATGAATTCTTTAGCTACAAGATATACGATGTATTTCAATCATAAATACAAAAGAGTCGGAAGCCTATATCAAGATGTGTATAAGGCTGTATTAATTAGCAATGATGCCCAATTTCTCCATTTATCACGTTACATTCACAAGCAAGCTTTAGACATAAGACAACCTTGTTCTTATCCGGAATATCTGGGATTGAGGCAAACCTTATGGATTAAGCCAGATGAGATCCTTAACTTTTTCTCAAAAACAAACCCATCTCTATCTTACCAGAATTTTGTTGAACAACATGACGGCAATGAAAAACTTAAAAACTTAACTCTGGAGGATAAATAGCTTTGCAGGGGAAGATAAATAGCTTTGCAGGGGGACGCCTTGCAAAGCTACATAGCACGTACACGGGAATACACGAGAATGAAAAAAATTACCTTGACTTCGATTAAAAATAAACTTAAACTGAATATAGGAAATTAATATGAAATATTCTGCCCTTATTGTATTTTTTGGACTATTTAGCTTAATTTTTTTCTCCCCTATTTCAGCTTTTGCCCAAAATACGTCAGCCGGCACAGCACTCTCTATTCCCATAGCTGATAAAAATGCAAAAGATGGTCACATTATTATCTCAACCCCCAAAGGCTTTGGATTAAGTAGCACTGCTTATGATACCAATATATATGGGGTTTTGACCGATTCCCCCGCTTTGTACCTGCAAAATAGCACGGATCCGGCATTAAAACCTGTAACAACTTCAGGCAAGATTTTTGTTTTGGTCGCGAGCATTAATGGTAACATCAAAAAAAATGATTTCATAACCACCTCGACAATCGCAGGGGTCGGACAAAAAGCAACAAGAAACGGCATGGTTTTGGGAACCGCTCTTGAAGATTACAGTAACTCAAATCAAAAAATAACCGCAAAAATTTTAGTTGCGGTAAATCCCCATTTTAACGCCAGTTTTGCTGACACCAAAACAAATGTGTTGGAAGTTCTAAAAAATGCTTCCGATCCAACTACCCTAACCCAGCTTACCTCTCTTAGATATGTTATTGCGGCAGGAATTGTTTTGGCTGCATTCGCAATCGGATTTATTTTCTTTGGTCGTATTACATCAAGCGGAGTTGAAGCATTGGGAAGAAATCCATTGGCTAGTAGAACCATTCAGCTCAGCATGATCTTCAACCTCGTTTTAATGATTGTTGTAATAATTGTAGGCCTTGGAATTGCCTACATGATCCTGATACTTTAAAGTTTAAAATTCAAAGTGCAAAGTTAAAAGTTGCAGCTTGAAGTTATAAGTTTTAGAACTAACTTTAAATTTTGAACTGTAATTTTGAATTTTTAACTTTGAACTTTTAACTAAATTATGAATATTGAACCTATAATATTTTTTGATCTGGTCGCAACTATATTTATCCTATCTATTGCTCTTGTTGTAGTAGTTTTTTACTTGTCTCATATTATAAAAAGGAAACATAAAGATGAAATAGGTCTTTCCGATACAAGACAAAAAGTAAGCAAAATAATAGATGAGGCAAATAACAAAGCAATGGATATTATAAGCAAGGCAAATTTATCTACAGATATTGCATCTAGTAACTTTAATCAAGAGGTTAAACACATTGCATCTTTACAAATTAAAGAATTTGAGAAAGCAACTTCGGATTTTATGAAATTATATATTCAGATCTTGCAAGATCTCAAATCAAAAAATATAGAAGTATTTCAAAATGTCTCAAAAGATATCGAAATAAGTACAATGGGAGAGATAGAAAACTTTAAAGAGTCTATGGAAAGTCTCACCTCTTCATCCCAAAAAATGGTCCAAAAAAAGATTGATAGTGACTATTTCCAGGTAAAAAAAGAGGTGCAAAGCTATAAAGAGATTGAGCTTAAAAAAATAGATCAAGGGATTTACGAGCTCTTGGAAAAAGTATCCAGTCTTGCTTTGGGAAAAGTTCTTAGTCTTTCCGAGCATGAAGATCTCATATTAAAATCTCTGGAAAAAGCCAAAAAAGAAGGAGTGTTTAAATGAAACCCATTCGACAAGCTCAGGGCAAGAAGGATGTTTTGATATATTTTGATTTAATAACTTCTTTAAAAACCATACAAGAAGTTGATGATTTCTCATCGGAGATTGACACTATAACGTCCGCGTTATTTAAATCTGAAAAAACGTCTTTAGAAAAAACACTAAGTTCAATTAGCGAAGCTTCAGCGAAAAAAATAACAGAAATATTTCTAAAGAACAATCTAGACATAACCAATAATGAACAGGTGTCGGATTTTTTGACCACCCTAAAAGATCTAATCAAAAAATTTAAAGTTATTAAGCTTATTCTGGCTTTTGACCCAACCAGAGCCACGATCGAAAAGATTCATGAGGCAGTATCGGAAAATATCGGGGTTGGATATATTTTGGATATTGAAGTTTCTGAAAGCGTTTTAGCCGGAGCAGTTGTAATATTTAATGGACAATACAAAGATTTCACTCTCAAGAAAAGTCTTGGAGAAGTTTTTGCTCTAAAAAGAAAAGAAATTCTACAAAACGCATAGAAGATGAAAGATTTTAAATATTACCTTAATTCAATCTCGGAAATTGGCTTTGTTGAAAAAACAAGTAATTGCATCGTATACGTAAGCGGGCTCCCAAAAATAAAAACTGATGAGATAGTTATTTTTGAGCAAGGCTTAATAGGAATAGTTTTGTCTTTCACTCAAGCAATCGTGGAAGTACTTGTTTTTTCCAAAGACCCTATAAATCATGGATCAAAAGTGGTCAGAACTAATGAATTTCTCAAAATACCGGTTGGAACAGAACTTTTTGGAAGAACAATTGATCCTCTGGGCAATCCTCTGACAAGCTTAAAAGCTTATAAAAAACCAACGACTTTGCGGGGAATAAACACGCAAGCCGGCGGAATTCTATCTAGAAAAACTATCAACAAACAGTTTGAGACAGGCGTTCCGATTGTGGACCTGGTCATGCCGCTGGGGTTTGGCCAAAGAGAGCTAATTATCGGAGACAGAAAAACAGGTAAAACAAAGTTTTTGCTACAAACAATTCTCGCTCAAGTCAAACAAAAACATATATGTATATACGCGGCAATCGGTAAAAAAAAGCTTGATATTAAAGATGCTGAGGATTTTTTTAAGAAGCAGGCAATTACGGATAAAGTAATCGTTGTGGCTACCGGATTTGATGATCCAATCGGACTAAGTTTTCTTGTTCCATTTTCTGCTATGACAATCAGCGAATACTTCAGAGATGAAGGGTATGATGTACTTCTGGTACTTGACGATCTGACAACCCACGCTAAATTTTACAGAGAAATTTCACTCTTAGGGAAAAGGTTTCCGGGCCGAAACTCATATCCCGGGGATATTTTTTATACTCATGCAAGACTATTGGAACGGGCAGGAAATTTCGAAACCAGCAAAGGAGAAAAGGCCATAACATGTTTGCCTGTTGTTGAAACCGTACAGGGAGACTTATCAGGATATATCCAAACCAATATCATGTCTATGACAGACGGACATTTATATTTTGATGCCGACCTTTTTGCAAAAGGGAGAAGGCCTGCCATAAGCCCCTTTTTGTCCGTAACCAGGGTTGGAAGACAGACTCAGTCAACTTTGAAAAGAGATATTAACCGGGAAATACTTTCTTTTCTAACAATTTCTGAAAAAATGCAGAATTTCACCCATTTCGGCGCGGAATTGACCGAAAGCACCAAGGTAACTTTGGCAGTTGGGGAAAAAGTAATTCAATTTCTGAACCAGGGTCAGTCAACAACAATGCCCATCAATCTTCAGATACTTCTATTTTCCATGCTTTGGGACAATATTTTGCAGAATAAAAATGTTGAGCCAATTGGAAAAGATATAAATAAAATTATTGATTCCTATAAAGACCCTAAGAAAGGGAAAACGATAGACCAAACTATAGCCGATGCTAAATCCTTTAATGACCTTCTGAAAATTATGAGAGAGAAAGGAGAAGGTTTGCTTTCAAGTCTGAAAGCATAGTTCAAAATTCAAAATTTTTAACTTTGAACTTTTAACTTAAGAGGTATGGTTACTAAAAAAGAACTTACTAGAGAAATAGATTTTTTAAACACTCTTCAGACCATTTTGGAAGCATACGAAGAAATCGCCGCAACAAGAATGAGTCGTATTAGAACTTCTGTTTTGGGAAGCCGGGATTTTCTGCTTGAAATAAATGCAATTTTTCAGCAAGTAAAATCTTCATATTCATCTCAAATTGAGCTTTTGATGAGAAAAAAGAAACTTCAAGACCCATCCCAGCTTACTTTTGTAAAAAGAAACGGCAAAACTCTGTATCTTTTTGTTTCGGCAAATACCGGACTATATGGAGATATTATTAGAAAAACTTACGACGTGTTTGTAGATAATCTTAAAAAAACACCCGGGGATGTTGTAATTATGGGAAAACTTGGGGTCGAAATTTTAAAAGCTGATAAAGTCTCTATTCCCTATACTTACTTTTATTTTCCGGATAATAAAATTGACAACGACATTTTAAAAAAAATTACCGAACACATTATTCAATATGAAAAAGTACTTGTCTTTTATGAACAATTCAACACTGTTGTTACTCAATCCCCTATTGTTACGAACATATCCGGAGATCCTCTACCATGGGAAAAGGGCGGTCCACAGGCTCGTTACTTTTTTGAGCCGTCTCTTCAAAAAATCATGGAATTTTTTGAAAAAGAAATTTTTGGTTCTATTTTTCAGCAGACAATATTTGAATCGGAGCTTGCTAAATTTGCAGCTCGTATGGTTTCTTTGGACTTTGCCTCCGAAAATACCAAAAAAAGGCTGCGCCTTGTTACTCTTACCAAGAACAAAATTAAGCATCAGGAAGAAAACAAGAGACAATTAGAAAAATTTGCAAGTATGAAACTATGGAGATAATAAAATCACAAGCACAAAATTACAAGTTCCAAACAATATCAAAATTGAAATGTTCAAAATAAAAAATGTTTTGAATTTAGATATTTGGAAATTGTAATTTAAGCAGTTATGGATAATATAGGAACAATTATAGGTGTTCAGGGACAAATTATTGAGGTTGAATTCAAAAATCGGCAGCCAAGCGTGCATGATATTTTGGTTTTGGAAGGCTCCAGCGACATTAAAATGCAAGTTGCAATACCCTCCGGACCTTCTTCATTTTTTTGTTTAAGCCTAAGTCTAACCGATAAATTATATCGAGGACTCAAAGTTATAAACACCAAAAAACCAATTTTAATCACAACGGGTACTGGTGTGCTGGGCCGCGTGATGAATATATTCGGAGAGCCAATCGATGGTCTCGGACCTATTCAAAAAGAGGGAGAAAAAGCTATTTATTCACAAGGATTGGATTATAGCGAGATAGTAAAACACGAGGAGATTTTGGAAACCGGGATTAAGGCTATTGATTTCCTGTCTCCTATGATCAGGGGCGGAAAAATCGGGCTTTTCGGAGGAGCAGGAGTTGGAAAAACGGTTTTACTGACCGAAATAATCCATAATGTTGTTGTGCTACACAAAGAAAAAAGCCTGCCTACCGGCAGGCAGGGAGTTTCTGTTTTTGCAGGAGTTGGGGAAAGAATTAGAGAGGGCCATGAGCTTTACCAAACGCTTGCCGAAAAACAAGTTCTTCCTTCTGTTTCTTTAGTTTTGGGAACGATGGGAGAAAATCCTGCAGTTCGATTCTTAACCGGATTTACAGGTGTGGCTTTAGCTGAATATTTTAGAGACACTCTTAAAAAAGACGTGCTTTTCTTCATAGACAATGTTTTTAGGTTCGCCCAGGCAGGTCAGGAACTCTCGGTTCTGATGAATACTATTCCATCTGAAGACGGCTATCAGGCAACTCTCACTTCCGAAATGGCTTCTTTTCATGAAAGGCTGGTTTCCAACATTGACAATTCAATTACCTCAATTGAAGCAATTTATGTTCCCAATGATGATATTTTGGATCAGGGTGTACAGGCAATTTTTCCTTACTTGGATTCATCTGTTGTACTATCCAGAAACATATATCAGGAAGGGCTTTTGCCGGCGGTTGATCTTCTCTCCTCTTCATCTGCAAATCTAAATCCCGAAACTGTAGGACAACTCCACTATGATGTGGCTCTAAGAGCTTTAAATTTATTGAAACAAGCGACTGCTTTAGATAGAATTGTATCTCTGGTTGGAGAATCCGAACTTTCACCGTCAGATCAGCTGATTTACGAAAGAGCCAAAAAGCTTCGTAATTTTATGACTCAAAATTTCTTTGTCACTGAAAATCAGACTGGTAAAAAGGGAGCGTATGTGCCCCGCGAAACAACTGTTAATGATGTCAATGACCTTTTGGCCGGAAAATATGATGAGATAACCGATGACAAATTCAGCTTTATTGGCAGCGTAAAAGAGATAAAAAATGCTTAATCCTTCTATTAATCTCACTGTTACTGTACGAAATAAAGAAAAAGTTCTATTTAGCGGGCAGGCTGCTGCAGTAACTTCTATCAATGATAAGGGAGTTTTTGATGTTTTACCCCAGCACGAAAATTTTATTTCTCTTATAAAAGAAAAAGTTATAATTCGCAAAACCTTAAAAGATAACAACGAAATTCAAATCGAAAATGGCATTGTGAGAGTGTACAAAGATAAAGTATACGTCTACGTCAACTTCAAGTCCTAGGAATTTAGAATCTAAACTCTTTTGTGGTATCTTGCGCGGTGGATTGTTTTTATTTTTTCTTCGTTTGGATGCTCAAAATGCTCTTTGATAAACATAATTGTCTCCAGCGGATCCTGAGTATTTATATATATTCCACTTCCGATTTCAAATCCTCCTAACACCTTAAGCCTTGGGACAATCCGCAGATACCAATCCCCTCCGGGATAAATATAGAAATTAAATGGAAATTCCAAACCGTGACGAAAATCAAAAATCTTTATCAAACGAGATAAAACAAATGCTAAATCTGTTATTTGCTCATCTGTTATTTCTCCATATGCCCTTCCTCTTAATTTAGGAGCAATCCAAATTTCATCCGGCCATTGAGATGTTTTTGGACAAAAAAGAGTAAAGAACTTAGTTTCATGATTTTTCTGCCCGGCAGTAACACTCAACAAATCTCCATCTGCCACGAGCCTAGGCATTTCAAATTTAACCTCATATGGAATAACAGCCAGCTGAGTATGAGGATGAGGCAAGCTTTCTCCCCCTGCCTCTCCCCGATTGTGGAAAATATAGACCTGTCCTACACTTTTGTGAACATTATATCTTTGTCTATATGCTGTCAAAATAATTTCTACAGAAGATTGAGGCAGTTCATCGAAATTTTTGTGATGGTCGGGAGAATGAATAATAATTTCATGGATAGGTGCGAAGGGAAATTTATTATTTAGAACCCGCAGCGCCCAATGATCTCCCTTTGATGCTTGAGGGATCCTATATACTTCTTTCTCTTCAGATTCTTTTCCAGGGCAAAATGGACATACTGGCTCTGATCCCTTTGCCACATCGGGACGATGCGCCCGCCGGGGTGCCAGAATTATCCATTTTTTAGAAAGTGGATTTTGTAAAAATTCGAAATCGGACATAAATATAGTTAAAAATTCAAAGTTAAAAGTTAAAAGTTATAATTTAAAGTTTAAAATTTTGGACTTTGGACTGTAATTTTGCATTTTGCACTTTGAATTTTGAATTTATCTAGCTGAACCAATAGCGCCATTAACAAATTCTTTTGCCCACTCATACACGTTTTTTTCCTCAAGTGTTTCCATCATATTTTTCGTGCGTTGCATTTTTTCTTTGGCATCCATTTCCAGACCCTTTTTAATTGCATCTGCAACCTCTTCTAAATTATAAGGGTTAACAATAAGACTTTCTGTAAGATCGATCGCCGATCCGGCAAACTGGGAAAGAACAAGCATTCCCGGGTTTTTTGACAGACTTGAAGCCACCATAAATTCCTTGGAAACCAAATTCATCCCATCGTCAAGTGGCGTCACCAAGCAAACTGCTGATTTCTTGAAAAACTTTATAACTTCTGTTCTGGGATAGGTTTTATTTACGGTGTGAATAGGCTTCCAGTCCCCTTTTGCGTACTTATTGTTAATTGCTTCTGCCAAAAGTCCTATTTCTTTTTTAAGAAGCTTGTAGGATGGTATTGCTTCCCGTGAAGGAGCCATTATGCCAAGATATATTACTTTTCCTATATATTTAGGATATTTTTCAAAAAATTTATCAATTGCGCGAAGCCTAAGTCTAATTCCCTTTGTATAATCAAGCCTGTCAACTCCCAAAAGAACTTTATTTTTATTAAAATAAACATCCATATCATTTTTTTCTCCTTCAAATCCGAATATCTTTCTTACAACAGTAGTCACCGGCCCATAATCTTTATCAGCGCTTACAAAGGATTTTATGATATCAGTATCAACTCCCAATGGTAAATTTTTGATTGTTGTTTCGTGGCCGTTATAAAATACTTTGCTTGTCTCCTCATCAATTCTTGCCTCCAATTCTCTTCGAACTGTTTCAAAAAAGTTTCTCACGTGATAACCTCTATGAAATGCAAGAAAATCATTGGCAAGCAAACTTTCCAAGAGCTCTTTTTTTTGTGGCAAAATACGGAAAACTTCCCATGTTGGCCAGGGAATATGCCAAAACATGCCAATAATTGTGTTTTTAGGACGCTCTAAATATTTAGGAACAAGAGTCAGTTGATAATCATTGATCCACACAAAAGTTTTTCCGCGAATTTCATCTTTAATGGTTTTTGCAAATTTCTGGTTTATTTTCTTAAAACCCTCATACCAATCTTTTCTGAATATCGGCTCTTGAAACGTAACATGACATAAAGGCCAGATAGTCTGATTCGAAAAACCATCATAGTAAGCATTTAATTCCTCCGGAGTAAGAAATAAACGCTGGAGAATGTAGTTGCCATCGGGATGATTTACAGTTATTCTCCCATGGGTAACCGATTTTTCCATGGGCATCCGGCTTCTGGCTATATAAGTTGCGCGGGATGCCCTAGCTATCGGATCAAGGCCAATTGAGACTCCACCGGCCGGGATTTTTTCTATGATTTTATCTCCCTTTCTCTCGGATCTTCTAGTCTCTCCATCCGCAACAACAATCATCTTGAAATTTTGATTTTTGAAAAAATCAAAAAGATCATAATAAGAAGTCATGAAATGTAGTATATCAAATACACCACAAAATCTCTACGCGCCCCGTCAAATCCGCTCCTTATACGGAGTCAAGCAGGGTCCCAAACAACATCCAGTTTATAAATTAGAATTTAAATTGGACTTGCAAAGAAGCATTGAGGACTCGGGCTAATCTTTTTAAAAAAGAAAGGGAAGGTGTTGTTCTCGCATTTTCAACACGTGAAATAACTGATTGCTTAGTCTTCATTCTCTTTGCAATCTCAGATTGAGATAAGCCTTTCTCAATTCGAGCCTTGATCAATGCTCTAGCAATCTCATACTCAAGCCGTGTTTCCTCAACCGCCTCTTTAAAGCCTTTTTGTTTGAATAATCCCTTTTCGAATTCTTCCCATTTCATGTCTTGATTTCGAACATATCTCTTCATATTTATAATATATAGCAATATTGCTATAATTGCAAGTCCTTAATTTTTATTTCGTGATTTGTATTCCATCAATCGATCTTTTGCAATTTTTATCTCTTTTGGGGGAGTTTCTTGTCGTTTCTTTTTAAATCCATGAAGCAATACAAACTTTTTTCCTGTTACCGCAATATACAGAATTCTAACACTATCACTTCCTACAATACGAAGTTCCCACAAATCAGTAGCTGAAAGTTTTTTAACATGAGGTCGACCTAGATGGATACCAAAATCCTCTAACAATTTAATTGCGTTGCGAATTTTTGCTTGTGCTTTTAGCTCCAGACTATAGATAAAATCTTGCACTGGAAAATTACCGCTTGGACTTCTATATAAGACCACTTCCCATTTCTCTTCCATTAAATAAGTGTATCAGGTTTTATTCGTTTAAGAAAAAAACTATACTTAGATTGGATTGCCGGAATAATCTTTTTGAGGACCGTCCCTAAATGTCTAAATGTTAAGTCTTATTGAGCTTTAACAATATCTTCGTACATCTTTTTGTACAAAATAGCACTTTTGTCCCAGGAAAAATCAGTTTTCATTGCTCTCATAATCATAAATTTAAAATGATTTGGGTTTTCATAAATTCTTAAAGCTTCTCTGATAGACTTAATCAGTGCTGATGCGGAATTCTTTTTAAAAAGTATTCCATTTTCTGCGTCTTGAATTGAGTCTGCTAACCCTCCGGTTGCAGCTGCAATTGGTATTGTTCCGTATTTCATTGCAACCATTTGGATTAATCCGCAAGGCTCGTAATGGGAAGGAATAATTATGAAATCAGCTCCGGCGTAGATTTTGTGAGCCATTTCTTCATTATAGCTGACTATTGCTTTGATATTTGAGGGGAAATTTTTAGCAATTCGCAAAACGCTTCTTTCTATACTTGGCGTTCCGGAACCCAAGAATATAAGATTAAATTCAGAAACTTTCATTGTTTTTAGCGCCTTTATCAAAATATCTATACCCTTCTGCCATGCCATACGGCCAATAAAGCAAAATGTTGGTCTATCCGTCAACCCCAACTCTTTTAAAAGCTCGTATTTATTTACGGCTTTACCTGCCTCCCAAGAAGAATCATCATATGTTTTGTATATTTGCTTGTCTATCTTTGGACTCCAAATGTCATAGTCTATCCCGTTAAGAATTCCAATTATCTCACCGTCTTTTTTGGAACTATCTTCATGTCTTTTTTTAAGAAATGGCGCTATTGGATTTTTTTCATAATCAACCACTATTTCTTTGGCATAAGAGGGTGAAACCGTTGTAACCCTGCTCGCGTGAATAATTCCTTCTCCCAAAACATTTATTTCCGTTGCCGGTTTTCCCCTTTTTATCTCCTTTGTATTCTCATCTTTTATTTGCAAGATGTCCAAAACTTTTAGAGAACCTCTTCCTTGATAATTAAGGTTATGGATGGTTAAGAGAGTTGGAATATCAAGATTTAATTTTTTGTTTAAAACAAGAGGAATAAGCGCGGTGTGCCAATCATTACAATGGATAACGTTAGGCATCCAGTGTCTATTCTTATGAAGCCACAAAACAAAATGGGCAACTGCCAGGTCAAAAAAAGCAAATTGATCAATTCTTTTATTTTTTCCCCTGACATTTGGACCCTCCAAATAACGTTTACTTTTCAAAAAGTAAGCTTTAACCTTACCGGCAAGATTTTCGCCCCGATAAACTTCCACTTGCTCTTTAGAACTATCAAATTCAATAGATAAAGTGGTAACTTTTTCCTCTGGGAATAATTTTTGAATTTCCCTATAATACGGAATGACTATTCTAGAGTCAACATCTAAATTTTTCAATGCCTTGGGAAGAGATTCCATCACATCTCCCAATCCCCCACGTTTGAAAAATGGAGCAGCTTCATAAGCAACCATTAAGACATTTAACTTTTTATCCATAAACTATTTTTTGGCTAAAATTTCCTGATAAAGCTTTTCGTAATTTTCAACCATTTTTTCATCTGAAAAATTTTCTTTAACGTGTTTTCGGCAAGCTTTTCTATCTATTTCTCCGATTCTTTTTACTGCCTCAATCAATCCTTCAATCCCCTGCTTTTTAATAATCCATTTTCCTTTTCCCGGCCGGTCTTCATCATCAGGATCTATAATAAATCCAGTCAAACCATCTCGCACTATCTCAGGAACACTTCCACGATTGTATGCAATAACAGGAATTCCGCATGCCATTGCTTCAGCCATTACCAAGCCAAACGGCTCTTCCCAACGAATAGGAAAAATAAGAACTTTGGCATTTTGGTAAAGAGATAGCATTTCTTCTCTACTGACATTTTGCTCGCTTGAAACCTCACCCACTAACTGAATCTTTTCGGATAAATTAGGAGCTATAAGTTCGTCATAAAAGCTTTTATCTTCAATATTACCTACAATTCTAAGATCATCTCCTGTTTTTTGCGCAACTTTAATTGCACTTACTACTCCTTTTGGATCCATAAATTTTCCATTCTCTTTTGCTTTACTCATTCTTCCAACAAAAAGTAAGTATGACTTCAGGATTGAATTAGGGATAAAAAAGTCTGTGTCAATTCCGTTATAGATAAGTCGTGAATTTAGATTTAATGCTGCTTTAGCGCTTTTAGAAATAGAAACCAAAATACTTGATCCATAAGTGTCCGAAAGTGCCATTTTCAACTCTGGAGTTATCTGACTATGAACAGTCGTAATAAGCGGCTTTTTAAAGAGAGAGGAACTAATGAGCGGGATAAATTCCGGATACATGTGATTATGAATAATATCAAATCTTTTCTGTTCAGATAAAAGTTTCATAGTGGCATGAACTATGTATGCAGTATCCGTATAAAAAGGATTCTCAGAAGGTGGAAGCTCAATCAACCCTTTTGGGACAACGCTAACAATCTCTAAATTGGAAATTTGAGAATTTCCTGTTCCGAAAAGAGTTATTGTATGACCTCTTTTTGACAAGCCTTTTGCTAATTCTAGTACAATGCGATTGCGACTAACGGTCGTTTGAGGAGTTATTGGTCTTTTCAAAGGAGCTAAAAGGGCAATTTTTAGTTTGGTCATACAATTTTTAGGTTTTTATAGATATTCCTAACTTATTAGTTAAACGCATAGCATTGGAAAGCTCTGGATTCATGCCTTTAACTCTGGCTAGATATTCTGAAGTTGAATATTTAAATTGTTTATAAATGCTCTCATACTCACTTGCTATTTTAGCCCAAGTAAAATGTTGAACAACCGTATTGTATGCTGCATTCGATATTTTTTTTCTAAGATTATCATCGGCAAAAAGCATATTAACAATTTCTGCAATATGGTTACTATTGCGAGGTTTTATAAAGAATCCGTTTACTTTATCCTGAATAAGAGATACAACTCCTCCCTTTTCTGTCGCAAGAACAGGAGTGTGAGCCGCCATTGCCTCCAATATTGTCAATCCAAATGGCTCATCCCACGTGCTTGGACAGATGAAAACATCTGCGCGTTCATAAAAAGCATGGAATAAACGCTTTCCTCCTGTAGGGATGTAGCCAATCATTATTACATTTTTTATTTTTTCCTTCTTTATTTCTTCTTCGATATTTTTTCTTTCAGGCCCATCACCAGCAATTATTACAACACCATTTATCAAACGAGCCGCCTTAACAAGATAAATAGCTCCTTTGTGCTTGGTTAACCTACCTGTAAATAGCACGACTTTTTTGCCATTTAGATTATATCTTTTATTGATTGTTTCTATCTCTTTTGGATCTCTTTTGTAATCCTCTATATTAACTCCTCCCATTATTACAGTACTCTTACGACGCAAATATTCCCCAAAAACATCCAAATACCACTTTTTTGTAAAATCACTATTTGCGGTAATAAATCGGGCTACTTTATTTGCGTCGTCAATAAGACCCAAAAATCTTCTATCTTTAGCCAAATAACTTAAGTCGCTTCCATGGGTTGTAATAATAAATTTAATTCCAAAAAAAATTTTGATGACACGAGCGATGCCGGGCAAAAAAGCTGTATGAAATACATGGATAATTTCGGGGCGAAAATCTGCAACTGCTTGGATAGTTGTTTGAAGATATGCCATATATATTTCACCAAGTTCTTTTCCACTCATGTCGTCAAATTTTTTTGCATTTGGGAGCTCTGGGTGGCCAGCGAATACGCCCATTTGAGGCGGGCTAACAACATAATGCTTAACTCCTGTAAGTTTCCTTTTGTCTGGAGCAACAATAGCGATATCATGTCCGTGCTTTACCAATTCATTAGAAAGAGCCCTAAGATAAGATCCGCTTCCATTACCCCAAAAAGGAAACATGTACAGAAATAAAATCCGCATTGGATTATTATAGCATAGTTCTGATTTCGTTAATTGAGATCTAAATCTTTTGAAACTTACTACTATAACAAAAAGTATCTGGATATATATAAAGGTTAATTAATATATCAGTTTTTATTTACTTTTTCTTTGAAAACAAGCCAGATAAATTTAAGAAGGGAAAGTTGACGTTTTATACGCCAGGGTTGTGCTATCAAACGATACAGCCATTCAAGTCCGATATTTTGCATCCAAACAGGAGCTCGCTTGACATTACCGCTAATATAGTCAAAAGCCCCTCCAACCCCAATCGCAATTTTGACCGGAATCTTGTCCAAATTCTCACTAATCCAAAATTCTTGCTTCGGCGCACCAAAAGCAACAAATAATATATCTATAGAGCGAGGCAATCCGCTTTCAGATGAATTAAAATTCGGCTTAGCTTCTGATTGGAGCCGAATTTTACTTAGCGAGGCAGAATTTAACGATTTATTTTCAAAATTTTGCAGCCGAGCGTCATCTGAAACGCGTGGTTGCCGAGCTTTGAGATACTTTGGCCATTCTTCTTGAGCAAAACTTACTTTCAATCCAGGATAATTTTTCTGTAAGCACTCGGCTGTCTTCTCTGCTACGCTCCCCCGACCCCCCAAAAAGCCCACTGTTATAGGCTTTTCTGCAACTACTTCACATAGACTTTTCACAAGATCTACGCCGGTTAAACGACTCTTTAGAGACTTGCCCAAAATTTTTCCTGCAATTACTAACCCAATGGCGTCATTTGAGGCTAATTTTGCTCTATTTAAGATATCTTTAAAGTCTTTATTCTTGTTAGCGAGAACCAAAAATTCGGGGTTAGGGGTAACAACAAAGTATTTTTTTTTAAAATTTTCAAGACTTTTAATAATATACTCTAGGATTTCTTCCTTGGTTGCATTTGTTATACCAACACCAAGTATATTTTTTTTGTCAATCATAATTTTGGCACTATAAGATAATTTAGTTTTATTTTAAATATCAATCTTCCCCTAATATGAATATTTAATATACTCAAATTTTGTACTTACTCTTTATGTGTGCAAGGCTAAAAAATATTGAGTTTTGTTTGACACAGTAATACTAATACTATAAATCTACCATTGTGTGAAAATTATGGTTTTTCAAATTTTTCACAGACTCACAAAAATATAATTAAAAATATTATAAGACTAAAATAAAGTCAAAAGTTAAAAATCAAAATTCAAAAATACAATTCAAAATTAAAAAGTTAGGAACCAAAATTTTAACTTTTAACTTGTGCTTTTGATTTTTGCCTTTTGAATTTTACTTCTTAGAGATGCTTCTTTTATACAACTCTATATTCTCCAAAGCCACACCTGTTCCTTTGGCAACGCACAAAAGCGCATCCTCTGCAACATGACAAGGAACCCCTGTTAGTTTGGTCATGAGCTTGTCAAAATTTTTAATAAGCGAAGTTCCTCCACTCATTACAACGCCTTTATCTATAATATCTGCTGCCAACTCCGGCGGAGTTTGCTCCAAAACACCCTTAACCGCACCAATAATCTGAAGTAAAACCGGATGTATAGCTTCATTTATCTGAATCTCTGTAAGTTCGATCGTTCTGGGTAAACCTGTTACCGTATCTCTACCTCTTATTTCTATTTTTTCAACAGCCTTATTATTTTCTATAAGTGCGTTTCCGATTGCAATTTTTATCTCTTCTGCAGTACGCTCTCCAACAAGAAGATTAAATTTTTTCTTCGTATAGCTGGCAATTGCCTCATCAATTCTATTTCCTCCGGCCCGGACAGAATTGTGAACTACTACTCCTCCCAAAGAAATAACTGCAGATTCAGTTGAACCTCCACCAATATCAACCACCATATGTCCTGCAGCTTGAGCTATGGGAATCTTTGCGCCGATTGCAGCAGCTAATGGCTCTTCTATAAGATAAGCGATTTTCGCCCCAGCTGCCATAGTTGCATCTAAAACTGCCCGTCTTTCAACCTGCGTAACACCCGATGGAATGCAAACCATAACCTCAGGCTTGAAAAATCTGGACTTTCCCGCGGCTTTATCTATAAAATAAGAAAGCATTGCTTCTGTTATTGTATAATCTGCAATAACTCCGTCTCGAAGAGGCCTAAGGGCCACTATATTTCCGGGAGTTCTACCCAACATTTCCTTTGCTTCACGACCAACTGCCACTACCCTATTATCCTCGGCTGTTACAGCAACAACTGTCGGTTCATTCAAAACTATTCCTTCTCCCACAAGATAAACTAGGGTGTTAGCAGTACCAAGGTCAATGCCAATCCGTTTGCCTGAAAAAGAAAATTTCATATGTATCAAAATATGCTAAAAGTGGATCAAAAAAGCCTTTCAGCTTTGATATATTGATTATATATCCCTTCGTTTTCAAATTGCAATAGCATAAAGCGGGGTGGTATAATAAAAATTGGATGAAAAAGATCGCGTTTTACATTACAACTTTAGTCTTCTTGATTGTTGCCACAATCGCTGTCATTCTATACGGCAAGGGATATAATTTTAATTTCGGGGACGGAAAAATAGGAATCTTAGGTACGGGATTACTTGCGGCGACAAGTCAACCTGATGGCGCGGGAATATACATTAACAATCATCTGACTTCCGCCACCAACAATACAGTCAGTCTTTCTCCTGGTGAATATGATATAAAGATTGTTAAATCAGGCTATTTTCCCTGGCAAAAGAAAATTAAAATTGAGAAAGAAGTTGTGTCAAGTGCCTTCGCACTTTTAATACCCACAGCTCCAAAACTTGACAATATTACTGACATAGGAGTGAGTGGTCCGGTTCTAGATCCAACACGCACTAAAATAGCATATACCGTATCGGATCTGGAAGATCCACGAAAAAACGGAGTTTATATATTGGACATGAGTCTTAGGCCTATTTTAACTTTACAAAGCTCCTCCTCTCAAATAACAAATAATACAATAGACAATTTCTCCACGGCTTCACTTTCATGGTCTCCTGATGCAAAAGAGCTTGTCGCAACAATCGCAGCTACCCCCAACATTACGACAACTTATCTTTTGAAAACAAGCTTTAATGAAAATCCTCAAGATGTAACTGCAACCCTGGAAGCTGTAAATGCTTCATGGAATGAACAACAAGCAAGTCAGGACAAATCCCAGCTTTTTGGACTTAAAGCAAAATTACTAAGCTTAATTAAAGAGAATTTTAAGATTTTGTCTTGGTCCGAGGATGAAACGAAAATTCTATATACTGCTACTCAATCTGCAAGCTTACCTTTAATTATTAATCCACCATTAATAGGCACGAATTCAACGCCCGAAGAGCGAATTATCAATGAAGGAGCCGTATATGTTTATGACATAAAAGAAGATAAGAATTTTAAGATTTTAGACTCCATGCCTCCTCATAAAAGCCAAGATTTTATCAATGGCTTTCCTTTGAATTGGTTTACCGACTCAAAACACTTAATTTATGTGAAAGATAAAAAAATAATTATTATGGATTATGACGGACAAAATAAAACAACTGTTTATGCCGGACCATTTATGGACGACTACGTTTTTGCATGGCCGGACGGATCAAAAATCTTAATATTAACCGATCTTGGCAACCCCACCATCTCACCAAATTTGTATACGATTGGACTGAAGTAAATTCAAAGTGCAAAGTGAAAAGTTAAAAATTGCAGTTTAAAGTTTTAAATTATAGAAACTTTTAATTTTGAACTGTAATTTTACATTTTGAACTTTAAACTTTTAATTGTTATTTTGGTTCTGCAAATACCATTAACCTTTGCCACGCTGTTCCAGGCGGCCAGCAAGTCTGAAGAATCAAAAGTTCTTTTCCTGTTTGGGCATTAGTTATATAGGAAACTTCTGATGGATCTATGATAGTGGATTTTCTGACAACATAATTGTGTCTGACATTTTGGAAAAAGACCACTATATCATCCCCTTCTTTCACATCTTTCAGCAAATAAAATATTGCATTGTATCTTCCGACATCCCAAAAATTATCTGTTGAATGAGCAAACAAATAAATATTTCCTGCTTGTCCTGGGAAAAATGTTCCGGCAGCATGGCCTACACCACGCTGTAAAATAGGAAGAAAAATGTTCGGATTGGATGGATCAACATTTGGAAAAATTTTTGCATTTGCTCCAATTTTTGGTATCAAAATATCAAACAATGGATCGATAGGTATCAATATTTGCTCTTTCGGACCGGACAAAACATCGGCAAAATTCGCAAAGGACTTAGGCTTTTGAGAAGACTTCGATATTTCATCTACAGAAGGATTCTGAACCGATTCAACAGAAAAATGAACTCCTCTAATTTGGATAATTCTATATTGAGCTTCGTAATAAAGTGCAGGACCAAAAGTTGCTCCTACTCCAAATAGCGCAAAAAGCACCAAAAAATTCCCAATGCTTCTTAAGATTAAAAATTTAATTATTTCAGAACGCGTCATGCAGTGTCCCTACCCAGAGTCGAACTGGGAATCTCCTCGTTAGGAGTGAGGTGCTCTATCCAGTTGAGCTATAGGGACGCGTTTGTATTTTAACACAAAAGAAAGTAAAATGAAGGAATTCTGCTTTGCAGAACGGAGATTGGCGCAGTGGTAGCGCGCTCGGTTCGGGACCGAGAGGCCCGCGGTTCAAATCCGCGATCTCCGACCAATGAAACTACTCAAGTTATTAAAGCTTAATCAGCCACAACTTGAAAAGATGTCTGACATTTTGTCAGATGTAGGTTTGGTTGCTCTAGCTTCCGTAGTGCTTCCGGCCTTACTTGACAAATTTAACATGATTACCGTAATATTGGGATTAACAATAACTTTTGCCTGTTGGTTCGCTAGTCTATCCTTAAGGAGATAAAATTTATGACAGATACACTTTTGGCATATCTAATTTTAGCCATAGTTCTTCTTGTTCTTGTTCTTATTGCCCTTCCTTCCTTGATGAAAAGAAAAAAGTAATCAAGTAGATTTACTTAAGCAACTCTTTATTTTTCCTAACATTTGTGTCAAGATAGGAGAAATGAAAATAAAAGAATTAGGAATTTGGGCTATTATAATTGCTGTATTAATTGGTGGGTGTTGGCTTTTGATTGCAGCTGTAAACAATTCCCCCTCCCCTTCTACTCCTGTTGTAATAAAAAATCTTCCCCAAGTTTCCAAAGATGATTTTGTAAAAGGGGCTTCGGACTCGGCTAAAGTAACTTTGATCGAATACGCGGATTTCCAATGTCCTGCATGCGCCAACTCCTTCCCCATTGTTAAAATGCTTTCCGATGAATTTAGCAAAGACCTAAGAATAGTTTACAGATTTTTCCCACTTACCGGTATTCACAAAAACGCCATGCTTGCAGCCCAAGCGTCTTATGCTGCCGGATTACAAAATAAATTCTGGGAAATGCATAATATGCTATACGAAAATCAAAATTCTTGGGCAACTATTGACCCCAAAGATACATTTATAGATTATGCGAAAGATTTAGGATTGGATTTAGATCGTTTCAAAACAGATCTGGATGCTGATCTAACAAAACAATTTATAGAAAGTGAAACAAGTAAAGCTGCTTCCATCGGAGTTAATTCAACCCCAACATTTTTCGTAAATGGAAAAAACATTGCAAATCCGGCAGGTTACGAGGCATTTAAGAAAATTATTCAAGATGAAATTGAGGCTCACTGAAATCCGCCGAAGCGAAGAATTCCGCGAAGACGGATTAACAAAAAAATGAAGCTCAAAAGAATCTTCCTATTAATCCTATCAATCGCAGGGTTTTTTGATGCTTCATATTTGACCATTTTACATTACAAAAACATCATCCCCCCATGTACGATAGCAAAAGGTTGTGAAACCGTGCTTACGAGCCAATTTTCAACGATTTTAGGCATACCCATATCTCTTATCGGAAGTGTTTTTTTTCTAATTTTAATAATTCTTTTACTTTTGGGATTTTTTAGATATTTTAAGATTTTAATTTTATTGGGAGTTCTAATTTCTGTAAACTTATTTTTTATCCAAGCATTTATTCTCCACGCCTTTTGTCAATATTGTCTCTTGTCCGAGGTAATTATACTTTCAATTTTTGTCATAACTTTGCAAGGCGCTATTGACAGGACGTGATATAATGTTCACGCAATAATTTTATATGTTTAAAAAGATTGTCCTACTGGCAATCTGCCTAAGCATCCTGGTCATTAGCCACTCCTTTGTCAATCAGTCTTATGCCGCACCACATCATCCTATCTTCGCAGAAAGTCTTAGCGCCGGTTGGTCTAACTGGAGTTGGAAAACTACTGTAAATTTTAACAATACCTCTCCGGTTTATTCTGCACCTAAATCTATAGGAGTAACTCATACAGGCGCCTGGGGAGGATTATCCCTACATCATGCTGGATTAGATACAACTCCTTACTCTCATCTTGAATTTTATATCAATCCTCAAAGTCTGAATCTTTCAAATATCCGTGTTGCTTTATACAATAGTGCCGGTGTTGCAATGACAGAAATTAATCCTACATCCTATGCTACAGATAGAGGTGGCGGATGGAGAAATGTATTAATTCCTCTTGCAGCTTTAAATGGAGTTAATAAAATAATTACCCGAGTACAGCTTCAAGAAGCGACCGGAGCCAGTCAACCGATATATTATGTAGATGAGTTGGGATTTATCAGTCGAGAGCCTGTGTCCCCAACACCTTCTCCTACACCTACGCCTAATCCTGGCAACTCTTTTCAAAAAACTCTTTTTGAAAATGGTTTAGATAATCCAACGTCCATGGCTTTTGCGCCGGACGGAAGACTTTTTGTTGCGCAAAAGAGCGGAGCGCTTAGAGTAATCAAAAACGGAAATTTATTAGCGACACCATTTCTGACTATGGCTGTAGATACAACAAGGGAAAGAGGACTACTTGGCGTTGCTATTGACCCTAACTTTTCCTCAAACAAATATATCTATATTTTTTATACTAATAGCAATCCTATAGAAAATAGAATCAGCCGTTTTACAGCAAGTAATTCAAATCCGGATATTGCTCAGTCAGGCAGCGAAAATATTTTGTTAGGCGGCATTCCCAATCCCAATGGATATCATAATGCCGGAGCGTTACATTTTGGTACTGACGGCAAACTTTATGGCACAATTGGCGACGGAACCGATACAACCAAAGCTCAATCCACAAGTTCTCTTTTAGGTAAGCTTATCCGGATAAATGCTGATGGGACTATTCCTTCAGATAATCCATTTTATAATACGCCAGGCGCCCGCCGGGAAATTTGGGCTTTGGGTTTTCGAAATCCTTTTACATTCGAAGTCGATCCTATAACCGGAAAAGTTTATGTAAACGATGTTGGACAGGATTCTTGGGAAGAAATAAATGCGGTAGTTAAAGGTGGAAATTATGGCTGGCCCACATGTGAAGGAGTTTGTAACAATCCTGCCTTTATAAACCCTATTCACGCTTATGACCACAGTGTCGGTTCTTCAATTACAGGTGGCGTATTCTATAGAGGCAATCAATTCCCAAGCACTTATGTAGGAAATTACTTTTTTGCTGACTATATCGGAAAATGGATAAAATTTATTACGCCTGCAAATCAAGTGCTGGATTTTGCTTTCACAGATGGTCGTCCTGTTGATCTTGACATTGGTTCTGATGGAAGTCTGTATTACCTCTCTATTGATACAGGTTCTGTCTTCAAAATTGCATATATAACCAGCAATCACGACCCGGTTGCAGTTGCTAAAGCTATTCCTACTTCCGGCGGTGCTCCTCTTGAAGTTAATTTCAACGCCGGAGATAGCAGCGATGCTGATGGAGATAGTCTTTCTTATCACTGGGATTTTGGTGATGGAGCATCTGCAAATGGAATTACAGCAACTCATACTTATACAACCGACGGAGCTTACATTGCTCTTCTTACTGTCACTGATGGTAAAGGTGGTTCTGCAACCGATGATATCTCAATAGTCGTAGGTAATCCACCTCAAGCTACCATAACAACTCCAAGCGCTGGAACTATGTATAATGCTGGAGACAGCATAAATTATTCAGGAACTGCAACTGACCCGGATGAAGGAAATTTGCCTGCGAGCAGCTTTAGTTGGACTATAGTTCTTCATCATGCAAGCCATACGCATCCGTTTTTAGGCCCTATTAACGGAGTTACCAACGGCAGTTTCAAAATTCCGGATTCAGGTACTGAAACTTCTCACGATGTATTTTATCGTATTAATTTAACAGTTACCGATTCTTCCGGACTAAAAAATACTACATTTCGGGACGTTTTGCCTAGAAAAAGTGACGTAACTCTCGCAACTAATGTATCTGGGCTCAAACTTACGCTTGATGGACAACCTGTAACCAGTCCTTATACCTTTACCGGAGTAGTCGGAATGAAACGCACTATTGAAGCTTCTTCTCCTCAAACTTTGGGAGGAATTACCTACAATTTTGTTTCTTGGTCAGACGGCGGAACACAATCGCACATAATTTCAACACCTAATGTAAATACCACATATACAGCTACGTTTCAAACATCTGCCGCCCCAGTAGAACACGTCATTTATGCAGAGAGTCTTAATTCCGGTTGGTCTAATTGGAGTTGGAAAACTACTGTAAATCTTAATAATACCTCTCCGGTTTTTGCAGGAACTAAATCTATAGGAGTAACGTATACAAGTGCTTGGGGAGGATTGTTGCTTAGACATGCCGGATTAAGTACCGGTCCTTATTCTCACCTACAGTTTTATGTTAATCCGGCAGGTTTTAATCTCTCCGGTATTCGTGTTTCTTTGTATAACAGTGCCGGAAATTTGGTTACGGAAGTAAACCCTGCGTCTTACGCTACAGATGCGGGAAGCGGGTGGAGAAAAGTATTAATTCCTTTGTCTGCTCTTGGAGGAGTCAATACAACAATTACCCGTGTACAACTTCAAGACGCGACTGGAGCCAGTCAACCGATATATTATTTAGATAACTTAAGGTTTGTAAATCAATAACGATCGTACGGATCGGTTGACAAAACACTACGTTTTTGCTATAAACACCTCAGTATGGCAATACACGCAGAAACACTTAGAACAGGAGATATATCATCGTCCGCTGAGTTTGGCAAAAAAACACATGCGGCTATTGGTAATATCGTGACAAAGCTTCAAGAAATCCCTGAATATAAAGATGCTCCTCACAAAATCCCTGTTGGTAGAGGAATCTTTGATAGAATCGCTTCAGAAACTGATTTTGAAAAAGGTGGTTATCATTATTTTATAGGCATTTCTTATAAGCCTGTATCTTCTACTTTAGTGACCGATCAATTCGAGGAATCTTTACAAATTATAAAACATGAAATCAACAATCCCAAAAATAAAATTAGTAGCTTTCTAGTTACTGATTTTGTAGAAGACCAGGAAGGAAAATTAGAATTTACAGATGGCCGCGCAGCCGTATTAGATCATAGGAAAGATCCACAAGAAGAAGCATATGTTGGAGAAGCAGCTTTGGAAAAAACAGATGAAATCTTAGAACACTTACTTACGCCCTCAAACCCCTAAATTACAAAATTTAAGTCTGGCTGACTGTTTGATTGCAGGAACAATGATACAATACAATTATGTTTTCCTCTAACTTTTTTATAACTTCTGGTTTGTATATTATGACTGCAGTATTGGCATTTGTACTACCCCCAATACATGATTACAGCGTCTATATAAAAATATGGGAAGGATTTCTACAAACAAGTCATCCGTATATAGCAAATGGTGAATTTAATGGAAACTCCTATGGTCCACTCTTTATATTTCTTGCCTATCCATATACTGTACACACATTATTACCCAGATTCATATTTGTAAGCATATGGTTCTTGCTAGAAATAATCATAATTCGACTTGCATCGGATGAAAAGATGAAAAAGATGGTGTGGACAATATTCTTCTTAAATCCACTTTTTTATATCTTCTTTCTTCTGCTTGGAATTAACGAGATAGTCATGACCTTCTGTTTGGTTGTAAGTCTTTTGTTTTTGATAGGAAAAGGAGCAAAAAAGAATGAAATAGCTGCAGGAGTGTTTTTGGGTCTTGGAATTCTATTCAAATTTACATTGCTGATACTTGTACCTTTTATTGTTTTGAAGAAAGATGGCCTCAGGTGGAAATTCTTGATCTCTGTAATAGCAACCATTGGAATCGGTTTTGGCTTGGGGTACTTGGCATGGGGAAAAGAAATACTGACGCCTTTTGCCTTTGCTGTAGAAAGACCGACCACTTTTCTTTCTATTTTTTATCCCTTCAGGCAGATTGTACCAAACTCATTAACGAACTTATTAAGTAATTGGTTATTAGCAGGAGGATTACTCGCTCTATTTCTAGCTCATTTTAAACATAGATATAGCTTGGTTTTAATAAGTATACTTGCCCTTCTTGTTCTTTTTATGTTTTACAGAATAAGTCTTCCCCATTATCAAGTAAGCATAATCGCTCTATGTTTGGTATGGATAATTCAGACTAGAGAATCTAAACAGAAGGTTTCGTTTATACCTGTCTACGTTTACATAGCCTGGATTTCTACTTTAACGGTACTTTATATCACTTTAGATAAATTTTACGGAGATTGGGAATGGATACGTGTGATTATTAGCATTCCCACTTTTATAGTTTCACTTGTCATGATGATTTTCCTAGTCAGGAATAGAACTCATCTGATTTTAGACCGCGGCCGCGTAAAATAATCAGATGTATGAAGCTTAACTATCCATTCATTTCATCTTCGAGGTAGATATTTTTTATTCGATTTTCAATCCAATTTCTTCAAGGAGTTCTTTGGGTGAAACTATACGCAGGGGCAGAAATCTCTTTTTTATATCTTTCTCTAAAACATGCTTCTTATCCAAGCTAACAAGATGCGTACATTTGGTAAGCACTGCTCCTGCTATCAGATGCGCATCTTCTACGTCGATCAAATCTTTATACGGAGAAATTTCTTTAGTCGTAATATTTTTCCTGACCATTAGTTGGCTTGTTACAACAAATTCCCCTATCTCTTTTGTCGATTTCTTAATCTTTTCGGTTTTCTCTAAAACCTCGTCTATTGCTGTTTGAGAAGTAATACCTGCAATCTTGTTATTCTTTACATATCTTAAGAGCTTGGAAGATCCACCAGTTGAAGAAAGAATCGAGGCAATAATTACAGAAGCATCAAAAAACACTCTCATTTCTAAAGCGTGTCATCTTTCAGAAACTTATCTATTTCCCTATCATTATATACTCTATATGGAGCAAGTTTGCTTTTTTGCGGCTCTATTACCACTCTATTCCCGTCTTTTTTTGCTTTTACAATATCGCCACTTGCGATACCTAATTCATCTCTCCATTTCTTAGGAAGGGTTACCATTCCCTTTCCTAAAATCTTTAACCATTCTTGATTGTTATTTACGATTGTTTGATTCATATGTTGCTAGTTTAACTTTCCAACTTTCTATATTCTAAACTCTCGCAATCGGTCTGTCAAGAGACCAATTTCGAGTCTCCAAGGGGACGCCTTGGAAAGCTCTAGAAGGACTACTGGAGAACTAGTTTTACCTTTTTGTCTTTGATACATGTTTTACCTTAATTACAGTATAATCACAAACCTACACCTCTTGTAAAATGTAGAAAAAGATATATAATAATGATATATTTTGACGGAGGGGGTGAAGAATATGCCAGAAAATACAGGACACGTAGAACCGAAAGTTGCTATCGGGATAAAGAAAACACAAGTAACTGACCTAGCTGAAAAACCCCAGGCATGGAAAAGAATATACCTACCAAGAGTTCAACCGCAGGAAGTTGTTCATCCTAAAAAGACTCACCCATGGGAGGTAATACAACCTCCAAAGGCGCAACCTAGACACAAACTACAATCTAAATAAATATAGGCCATATTGGATACAGGAGCTCAACTTTTATCGCTTGTGCTCAAATACATTATCTTCCATTCATTTCGTCTTCCAGATAGATGTTTTGGAGGTCTTTTTTGTCCCAGTCGAAGATCTCGTCTTTGTTGAAAACCAACATTTCTTCTTTTTTCGCTGTTTCGACACTTTCCGAAGCATGAATTAGATTGTATTGCTGGCTCATTGCAAAATCGCCACGGATTGTTCCCGGCTCCGCATCACGTGCTTTGGTAATCCCAATCATTTTTCGAATTGTCACAACAACATCTTTGCCTTCCAAAAGCATTGCGATAACAGGATAAGATTTCATGTAGGATTTGAGGCCTCCGAAGAAAGGCTTGTCGTTGTGATGCGCATACCACTCATCCAAAATCGCATCAGAAAGGCTAATCATTTTAAGTCCAACCAATTTTAAACCTTTTCTTTCAAATCTATGAATTATGCTGCCAATCAGACCTCTTTGTACTCCATCCGGTTTGACCAAAACAACTGAACGCTCCATATTTACAACTTTAACAGTTTCTCAAACTCTTGTCCAGAGGTGAAATTTCCAATCACTGCAAGATTCAAACCTTGTTTTACAAAATACTTTTTAGCCGCATTTTCGACTTGTTCGACAGTCACCGCATCTATTCTTCTCATTGCTTCATCAAGAGTTTGTATCTTTTTTTCCAAAATTTCCCAGGATGCATAATGATTTGCAACATTCATACTGTTTTCAAAAGCCAAAACCCAATGCCCTTTCAAATACGATTTGACTTTTTTCAGTTCCGAACTTTGAACTTTGAACTTTGATCTTTGAACTTTTTTGTGCTCCTCTAATATTACTTTAATTGCATCTTTAACTTTCTTTGGATCCACTCCTGCCCATGCGACAAAACTCCCCGTGTCCGTATATAAATCAGAGCTGGAACTAACATAATAAGCAAGACCTCTTTTTTCCCTAACTTCGCTAAATAATCTACTGCTCATTCCCCCACCCAAAATTGCAGCCAGAATTTCCAGTGTATATTTGTCCGGGCTGTTAAACGGAACTGTTCTAAAACCCAAAGCCAGATGAACTTGTTCTGTTTTTTTGGTTTTTATAACCACCTGAGGTTTTTTCTGATTTGCCTCTACCTTATCATATCGTAAGGTATCAAATTTAGGCATTTGACCAAAATATTTTTCTGCCAATTTTACAGTTTTTACGGAATTAATTCCTCCGGCAACTACAAGAACCATGTTCTGTGCGCTATAAAGGCTTTTCATATACGACAGAAAATCTTCTCTTGTTGTATTTTTGATTATTTCTTTTTTTCCGATTATGTCCCAGCCCAAAGGCGTGTCCCCATAAGCAAGATTTTCGTATAAATCTCCTATAATTCTCATCGGATTATCTTCATTCATATTCATTTCTTCAATAATTACGCCCTTTTCTTTTTCTATTTCTTTTGCATCGAATTTTGAATCAAGAAGCATGTCTGACAAAACATCCATTGAAGTTTCTATCTTGTCGGCTGCGGATTTTATGTAGTAATTTGTAGCTTCTTTCCCTGTTGAGGCATTGAATTGGCCTCCCATTCCGTCAATAATACTTGTTATAGAAATTGATGACGGACGCTTTTGAGTCCCCTTAAAAGCCATGTGCTCCAAAAAATGGGAAATTCCGTTGTTAAGCCGTGTTTCATACCTCGAACCTGCTCCAACCATAACCATTACTGTTGCGGACTCAAATGAAGGCATGGGAATAGTAAGAACTCGAAGGCCATTGGGCAAAACTTTTTTCTGAAAATTCATAGCGGATAATCATTTTACCATTTTTAACCCCGATTGCCAAGGATAATATTTTTAGATATAATTCGTTCTGATTAACAGAAGAAATTATGGTAGAGCAAACAGAGTATAGACAAGGAAGGGAAAGAGTTCATGCATTGTGCCTTGCGTTTCTTTTGGAAAAAACCAAAAGAAATCCAACAACTCTTTCTACCAGATTGCAACGGTCTTTAATGCAAGCTCGAGAAACCATAGGAACGATTCGATTTATTGTAAAAAAACCGCAAAAAGAAAGACAAGAGTACGCAGATTCCATAATTGGAGTTTTGGAATATCTTTCAAAACAAAGGCCGGATTATCTCCCGGAAATGGAAACTAAAATTATAGAAGTGTGGAGCAATAGGAGGCCAAAAAAGGATCGAGAACTTTACCAAATTGCGAAAAAAATTTATACAAGATTTAATCTTCCGGTACCCCCAAAATATTCAGATCCAACAATTCATTAGATGAAAAAAATCTTTCTTTGTTGTATAATTTAATCGATATGGTTCTTGAGACAACACCACCGCCTCCGACCAAAAATACCTTTACTGTCACATTAGTAGACGGCACAGAAAGAGAATTGTCTTATCCCAACATAAAATGGCATCCGGCAAGAGACGCTATTGCTGAGGGATTAAACCTAGACCCAACATTTGTTACTGGTGAATTGAATAAAATAAGAAAAAGACAAGACCCGAATATTCAGATCTTAACATTATGGGATTTGAAAGAATCAGGAAGACTAGATGAGTTAGATAATCCTGGAAAAAATCTTGGTAAACTTTATGTTGATTTGGAAAATCTCGAAAAAGTATCCCGGGAGATTGCTTTAATGCCACATAGACCACCTCGTAAAATTAAGAGTGCCGCACCAGATGAATTGTTTAAAAATACTAATCGTGAAGCATATGAAAGACAAAAAGCTGAAAAAGCTAAATTAATAAGTGAAGCAAAAGAGCTATTGCCGCTTAGGCTTACTATTAACATTTTGTCTGCAATAACAAAAGGCAAAATTAATGAGCTCAGTAAATTGGTAAATATTCATCTAGGAAATGCTCTTCCTCCAGGCATAACTGTTCCTAATGTATTTGGCGAAGATATATCTCAAGATCAACTAAAAAACGAGTTTATCAAGGCCATTGATTCCGGTATACGGGAGTGTTGGAATCTAACTACCAAAAATATTGATCAAGATAAGAAAACTTCTGAAAAAAGAAAATTACTACAAAGAACATTAGTAGAGCAATCTATCCTAAGCCTTACAAGCTTAGGCTATAACAAGTCGAAAGTAGTACTAAAGCTCTGTAAATATTTTGATATTCCAGAGCCTAAGCAGTACACCTTATCTTCTCTCCGGCGCTGGAATTCTTAAGATGCAGAAAACCTCTTTTTATTGTATACCCCTCTGCTTTCAAAATACAAATTTATAATACTTAACCCCTCTTCGTTCTGTCGAACTACGAAGGGGCATGCGTAGCTACGGCTGCGCACCTCCGAAGCTTTAGCGAAGGGGTGTAGGTATATACCATTTCTTGCAAATTCAAAGCGGAGTGGTATATAATCCAATCCGATTATCCTATTAATTATGGCTATTGAAAAAGAACCAAAACAAATAATTAAAAGAATCAAGCGCGAAGATGGACTAGTACTATATTTTCCAAATGAAAAATGGTATGAAATAAATTTAGATATTGCTCGGGCATTCAACAAGAGACCAGAAACTGTCTGTCCTAATTTGAATAAAATAATAAATAACAACCCAAGTATTGAGGTTACGACAGTGGGGCAATTGGAGATGTCAGAAAGATTAAGGGAGTTTCCCAAACAAAAAAATCAAACAAAAATTTCCAATTGGGAAAATGCAAAGAAATTAGTTCTAGCTTACCCTTCACCAAAAAAAATTGAACTGCCTCGTAAAAGTCCAACGAGCCCAGAGGAAAAGCCCAAAGAACTTGAAGAGCCTGGACAAAATAAAGAAGCAACAGCCTATCCAGTTCCAAGAGATACTAGGGAAACTCGGCCAAAAGAATTTGTAATGCTGAATAATGGCCAAAAAGTAGCTGGTCTTACAACAAAAGAAGCAATATTACTGAAGTCAATTGTTGATAACACCAGAAAGGGAAAAATTACAGGCGAAAAAGAGCTTATGGAGACTCATGTAAATTCCGGCGGCAGTAATTTATCAAAGGTATCATTCACTAGGAAAATTAATTCACTTAAAGAAAAAATGGAAGACCAAACAACATGTACAATGTCTAAAGCAGGAGATATTTCTACGAAAGAAATTGGCTACATTCTTACAAATGTAGAATAAAGGCCTTCTACATCCTCTCCGGAGCATTAATTCCCAAAAGATTAAGACCGTTTTTGATAATAATTCCAGTTGCTCGAGTTAATGCAAGTCTAAAATCCTCATTTTCGCTACCTATAATTTTGTGTTTTTGATAAAATAGATTAAACTTTTGGGCTAGATCAAATAAATAATTGCACAAAAGGTTAGGTGCAAATTTCTCCCCCGCTTCTTCCACAACCTCCGTAAACCTATTCAACGCGCGCAACAACGAAGTTTCTTCTTGTTGTAATTTTAAATTGCCAATTTCCAATTTCCAATCAATTTTTAATTTTTCATTTTTAATTTTTAATTCAGCTAAAACGCTTTGCGTTCGAGCAAAAGTATATTGAATATAAGGACCGGAATCTCCCTGCATATTCAAAATTTCATTCCAATCAAAAATAATATCCAAATGAGAACTTCTTTTCAAATCATTCCATTTCAAAGCCCCAATTCCAACTTGTTCTGCTACTTTTTGATTTTCAGATCCGAGTTTTTGCGCTTTTTTTACTGCTTCCGCCAAAACCTCTTCCAACCAAATAGTATTTCCTTTTCGCGTTGACATTTTTTCGTCTTTAAATCGATAATGGCCGTGTTTTATGTGAATTCTTTGGCCTTCTTTAACCCAACCCAACATTTTTTCAATCTCAAAAAGCTGCCTAAAATACAAATTCTGTTCTATTCCAACTTCATTTATTATTACGACATCTCTTCCGTGTTCTTTGAGCCTAAATTTATCTGTTGCCAGATCTCGAGTTGCGTACAAAGTCGCGCCATCTTTTTTCATAATCATAAGCGGCGGGTATTTATCTTTATCAAAAAAGGCTAATTTCGCTGCTTCACTTTCACGGAGCAATTTTTTACTATTTAGTTCATCCAAAATATCTTTTATCTTATCCTCGAAAAAGCTTTCTCCATAGCCCAAACCATTATTTTCTGTAAACTTAACATCAAGTTTTTCATAAATTGTTTTAAACTCTTTCAAAGACCATTCAACACACTTTTTCCAAAGTCTTCGCGCCTCAGTATCTCCATTTTCAAGCTTTTTAAACCACTCCCGAGCTTTTTCCTCCAATTCCGGATTTTTTTCCGCTTCTTCATGGAATTTAATATATAAAGCAACCAATTCTTTTACAGGATTTTCTGATTTTTCAATTTTCTCTTCATCTCCCCAAGTTTTGATTGCATAAATTTGTTTTCCAAATTGTGTTCCCCAATCCCCCAAGTGATTATCCCGGTATACTTTCCATCCATTTGCTTGTAATAAATTTGCAATTGCCGAACCGATAATCGTTGACCTTAGATGACCTACGGTGAAAGGTTTAGCTATATTTGGCGAGGAATACTCAACAACTACTTTCTTGTTCAAATTTTGAGGTTTTGAACTATAATCTTTTTTATTTAAGACCTCTTGCAAATTATTAAGCAAATATTCTTTTGATAACCAGAAATTAATAAATCCAGGTTTTGCCAATTCAATCTGTTCAACGTTTTCAATCTTTGAAAGCTTGTTTTTTATACTTTCTGCTAATTCCAAAGGATTCTTTTTCAAAATTTTTGAAGCAACTAATGCAATATTTGAGGAATAATCACCGAAGCTTTCATTCTCCGGCTTCTCAACCAAAAAATTTATTTTTTCTTTTGTAAGCTCTTCTAATGAAGCATTCAATGCGGCAATAATTTCTTGTTTCACGTTTATCACGAATTAATTGTATCATACTTAATCGGATTTGCGTCCGAGAGCTAAAAAAATTATAATTCCGCTATGTTTAAAGAGCTTTTTAGACCTGTGGTTACTCCCATGATAGAATTTCCTGTCTGCAAAACCGTTGTCAAAACCTTGGTAGAAACCACTTTTGTCCAGAACCGAGCTCTTGACTTTGTTTTTTGGAAGAATAGTTCAGGTTTAACAAAATTGGAGAAAGAAGAATTTAAAAAAACTATAAATAAAATAAAAAAAGGCGAAAAAGTATCTTTTTCCGACTTTGGAGATTTCATAAGAAGAAATTGCAGAATAAGTGGAACTGAATGTTTTGATAATTTTGAAAATACAGCAGTTTTAATACTTTCCAACCATCCAACCGATGGTCCTCTTGGAGGATGGGCCCCAACACTCATAGCATCAAGCGAGATTAGAAGAAAAACAGGCAAAGAAACACTTTGGACACATGGGGAAGATAAAAGCACATTTCAAACTGTTGCAAGAAGAAAAATTTCAGAAAATAGCGGATCGACAATTCTAGTAAGAGGAGCAACTAGCTATGATGGGACAAGGCAAATAATAAAAGCTTTTCAGGAAAAAAATATAGTAGGTATTCATCCCGAAGGAGACGGAAGTAATAAATTGGGCCGCGCTGTTGCCGACGCGGGACATTTCATTCTTTACGCTGCTAAAAAAGGAATGCCCATAATTTGTTCCGTAGGTTTTTTTGATCAAGAAATTGGCAAGATTAAACTAACATTCTTTAAAATAGATCCGGAAGAAATAGGCAAACTTACTAAAGACGAGGCATCAAATCAAGACGCTATCCTTCAAAACCGACAAGAAATTGCAGACTATGTAATGGCTGAAATCGCCAAAAGACTTCCCGAAAATAAAAGAGGGTATTACAAAAATAGAATAACGTAGGCCCCGCGGAAAATATGCTTGACAAGACTTTGCACAACTGCTAGCCTGTAATTAGTTCAAAATTCAAAGTTAAAAATTAAAAGTCGCAATTTAGAGTTTAAAATTTTGAACTTTAAACTTTTAACTGACTATGAAGGTACTTATTATTGATGATGATGAAAATATAAGCGTGGTGTTTGAAACCGCGCTTCAGAAAAGCGGTCTTCAGACTGTTTTTGCTTTGAACGGAAAAAGCGGAATAGATAAAGCACGCTTCGAAAAACCGGACCTAATACTTTTAGACCAGGTTCTTCCCGATATATCCGGCAATGAAGTGCTAAGAACTCTGAAGACTGATGCTAATACAAAAAGTATTCCGGTTATAATTCTTTCCAACTTTAGCCAGGAAGAATTGGTAAAAGAAGCAATAAATAACGGCGCTATGGATTATATTTTTAAATATCAGGTTGAACCTCAAGATCTAGTTAATAAGATAAAACAGGCTCTTAAAATGAGTAATTAGAATGATAGATTACGAAAGAACCTTACCGCTTTTAATCGAAGCAGCATCCTTCATATCTGCTTTTGCTGCTATTACAGCTGGCATAATAATGGCAAAATTTATAAAAAAATTTGTTAGCGGAATTTTGGCAATAGGATTTAAAACAATTGGGATTGGAATTTTCATTGTAGCCTTGGCAATAATTATAGATGCCGTATCAATATACATTCAGATCCTAAATGCGCCTAAAACACTTAATATTTTACTTGTAGTAAGGCAAATTCTTTTTGTAATTGGAACCTATATTATTGTCGTAGGGTGCAAAAGCATGGGAGACAAACTCGAAGTATTATCACAACATAAATCCGCTTAACTTAAACATCTATGGAAATTGCTTTGTTTGTCAGCTCTATACTGGGACTAATTGCTGTTTTGCTTTCTGTCGAGAATGACAAACTAAAAAAAAATTCTGAGTACGAGAAAAAATTGCAGGAAGATAGAATTTATAAGCTTTCCGTTCTTAAAGAAATTCAGGAAAAAATAGCCTATACCAAGGATCCTGAAAAAGTAATTGATATTATAATGGCACAGCTCAATAACCTCTTCCCCTATTCCGTAGCAAGCTCTATGGTAATCAAAGACGCACATATTATTTTTAAAGCTTATGCTGAGGAACAAGTTGGAAATGACTATATAGTTCAGGTCGAAGAAAGTATGATTTCTTCTTTTTCCAAACTTGTTGGAAGTGTGCCGGAGACAATAGAGAAAAAGGTTTACGGAATATCCTTAGATGAAACTGTTAAATCAACCTATTCTTCTTCTTTCCATATTCCGCTTATTGCCAACAACAAAGTGCTGGCCTTAATACATTTATCTTCAACTAAAGAAAATGTTTATAAAGATATGACAGATTTGCATGAGTTAATAGATGCCGCATCTTCTTCCTTGACCCATTTTAATAAGGCACTCGATATAGAAACAGATAAGCTTACGTCTTTAGTAAAAAGCATAAGCGATGGTATATTCATGACCGATAATAAAAACAATTTATTATTCATAAACGATTTCGCAAAAAAGATATTGGGATTAACTGACAATATAAGCTTTTTTGATATTGCAAATGTTTTTTCTACAGATTTGGATTTAGGATCCAAAGTTAACCAGGTTATTTCAAACAATGCCCCATTTGTTGCAAAGGAAATGCAAATTAAAGACGGTGTATTTAATGTCTTTATAAACCCGGTCTCCAACGACAAGGCATCGGTTGTTTTGCATGATATGACAGCATATAAAAAAAATGAGATGTTAAAAGAAGATCTAACTCATATCATAATTCATGAATTAAGAGCTCCGGTTACAACCATAAAAGATTCAGCCGAGCTTATTATCTCAACTACTCTTGAGGAAAACAAAAAAGTAAAGTTTTTGGAGATGATTCATAGTCAAGCAAAAAAGGTTTTGGGCCAAATCGGCTCGATTTTGGACACTGCCAAACTTGACGCAGGCAAATTTGTTCTTCAAAAAAGTCCAGGCAATATTACCAAATTAATTCAAGAAGAGATACAAACTTTTATGCCCCAGGCAGAGCGCAAAAATATTTCTTTAAATTTTGAAATTCTAAGCAAGTCTCTACCCCTGATATCTTTTGATACAATGAGAATTACTCAAGTAATTGACAATCTTTTGTCAAATAGCCTCAAATTCACCCACGAGGGTGGCAAAATAAAAGTTGAAATAGATTATAAGACAATACCTCCTAAGCTGGATGGATCATCTCCGATGGGAGAATTTTTAAGTTTGGATAAATATATTATTATTTCAGTTATCGACAACGGAGTAGGAATTCCGAAGGAACAGCAAAAACTTCTTTTTTCCAAATACATTCAAGCAAAAAATACCCCTTCGGAGCTCGCTATCTTAGGAACAGGACTAGGTCTTTATCTTGTTATGGGAATTGTTGAATCACATGGCGGAAGAATATGGGTGAAATCCGTTCCAGGACAAGGTACAATGATTTCTTTTACGCTTCCGGCTACAGATGATGCCAAAGCATCGTTTGACTCCCCAAAACCCTCTGCAACTTCTCTAGCAAAGCTCTCCCAAACAATCAATTAATTTTGAACCGTCAATTTGACTATGGGATTTATTTGTGTTATTATAAGCCTATGCAAGAGAAGAATCTTACTGAACTACATAAATACGTTAGGGGTCTGAGAATTATTAATAAATATAGAGAAACAGATTCACTAACTGATAACCCCGGCTATGCTGGTGTGTACGCATTGAATCCTTGGCATCCTTTTCCAAGAACGGGAGGAGCAGAGGTTGCTATACCTAAAGTACAAACTACAACTTATGCAATGTCCAAAGAGCTTGTTACTTCAAAATAGCCTCTTGAGGAGGATTTTCTTTTTTATATCTTAACCACAATAAACCAGCTCTTGTCCTATTTATTTCCAGCTTTTTAACAATACTTTGAAAATGCATTCTAATAGTATTTTTAGTAACACCTAAAATAGGGGCAATTTTTTCAGATCTGCTATTCTCTCCTTTATTCTGGGTCATTGTATCTAGCACTCTTTTTTCAGATTTTGAAAGTTTTAGAATATTTCTTGTATTCAAATCTTTCGTTGATTCCTCTAGATCTACATTTCCTGTTGTTACTCCTTTGATAACAACTTCCAAGCGCCTACCTACACCAAAAGCACATAAAATGGCAATATTATGAGCTTTTGCAGTACCTTGTGCAATATACATTTTGTCCCCTATTTCTTTTACAGATAATCCTAAAGCTGCAAGATTAAGCACTTCTTGTTGACGGGAAGAAAGATGTATTAGATCACTTTCTGTAGCAGCCGGTAAAGTCTCTATTTTTGTCATATGAATTGAAAATTATATCACAAAGTCTGCCACGTGTGCACTCATCGGCTTTGCAAGGGGACGCCTTGCAAAGCTAATTAACTTCCCAGGTTTTTCCATCTGAAACGATTTCGATTTCTCCATCCTGGTCTGTTCGTAGAGTTTTGATATTTTTGGATTTTAACAATTCTAAAATAAAAGGCGTTGGGTGACCGTAAGAGTTTTTTCCAACTGAAATTGCTGCCAAATCCGGATTGAGAATATCCAAAATCTGCTCATTCATGCCAAATCGCGATCCATGATGAGGAACTTTGAGAAGATCTATATCCCCCGCTAAGCTTGAAACCTGACTCATTTGCTTTACATCCGAATCTCCTGTAAAAAGAGCTTTGAAGTTTTTGTAAGTCAAAAACTCTATAACTGAAAAGGAATTTGTTGTTAAACCGGTCCATTCATGTGTTGGCCAAAGAGTTTGGAAACTTAAACCGTCTGCAAATTTAAATTTGTCTCCTTGCCACAGAAAATTTTGTTTTATCTTATAATCTTCCAATGTTTTTAAAAATTGGACATAAACTGCTGTTTTTGTGGTTATTTTGCTAGTGTAAAAAGATATCAATTTATATCGTTTTATAACATCGATAAATCCCGTAACATGGTCTGCGTCCGGATGAGTCAAAATTGCAATTTCAATTTCCCTATCCCAAAATGGCATGTGCTTTGAAAGACAGGATAAAACCTTATTATCGGGTCCGCTATCAATTAAGATATCAGACCCATTCGGAGTTCTTATGAAGATCGCATCTCCCTGGCCAACATCACAAATAACAACGTGTAATTTATTGTTATCAAAAGTTATGGTTTGATATGCAAAGATACCACCCAAAACAGCAAGGAGAGTAGCTATAATCAGAAAAGTTTTTTTCATTAATCTTTTTTTCTAAAAATAAGTAGAGCTGACGATAACAAAAAGTAATATCCAAGGATAAATTCCCAGGAAAGGGATTGAATAATAATTTTGCCTTCCATTTTGCCGAAGAAATTTACAACACTTTCAAAATACAGCAAAAGAGGATAACACAAATAGATTAATAATTGGCTTAGAGGCTCCAAAATTAGACCAACAAGCGCCCCTAGTCCTCCAACCATCATAAGTATCGGCACAGTCCAAAGCACTAGCCCATTCACTAAAATAGAATAGATGGAATAAGTTCCAAAATTAGCCAGAAGAATCGGCAAAGTTGCTAGCTGGGCTGAGACTGTTGTCAAAATTTCCGATCCAACAATGGATTTTTTCGGGAGAACTGGTTTTATATATAAAATTCCAAGAGTGGAAGCAAAAGAAAGCTGGAATCCAATGTCAAAAATTAAAGAAGGATCAATAAAAAGCATCCCAAATCCAGCAAAAGCCAAACCATTGACTGCCAGAGTTTGTCTACCCATAATTTGAGCGGAAAAAACAAGGATTCCCATAATTGATGCTCTAATAATCGAAGCTTCCAATCCTGCTAGTAAAGCATAAAAGATAATTCCTAAAATACTCAAACCGATTGCTATTTGCCGTTTTAAGAAAAAAGCAAAAAATGTAGAAATAAATCCTCCGATTAAAGTAACATTCATTCCGGACGCCGCAATAACATGAAAAACCCCGGAAGTCCGAAGGTTGTCTGTAAAATCTTTTGGCATTTGTTCTTTTATCCCAAAGATTATTCCCATCAAAAGACTTGACGATGGAGTGGAAAGAGTTTTGGAGAATAAGGAAATTAATTTTTGTCTAACATTATTTATAAATTTCAAACTTACGTTAAACAAGCCGGAGCCACTTTTTACTTCTTCTATTTTTGGAAAATACATCGCCAAAAGAGCATTCTTATTTATCGCTCTAGCTTTAATAGTGCCAACAATGAGCACATTTTGGCCATAATTTAACTCTGGGAAACGACCCATTGTAATCTTAATTTTCTCGTTTCTGTAATTAGCAGTAAATATCTGTTGACTGCCAGAAGCCTTGGGTTGAGATAAAATTCTTGTCTCAAAATTAAGTTTTTGCCCGTCTTTGAATTGAGGTTGATTTGAATAGAAAAAGAAAAATCTTAAAGCTAGAATAAACAACAATACGAAGATAAAAATTTGAAATTTAAAATTTGAACTTTTCAATGAAAATTAAAAATTGAAAATTGAAAATTAATAAACGCTGATCTTATCTTTGATTTGATTAAATACCTTACTGCCTACTATCTTCTTATCCAAAAGTTCATCTACAGATACGTATGGCCTTGCTCCGATGATTTTTTGAGCTGTCACCGGACCAACTCCCGGTAAAGCATCTAACTCCTGCTCGGTAGCCGAATTAATATTAATTTGACCGGTTAGCAATTGAGCGCTCCCTTTGATACTTTCCGCCTCCCCTTCTTTTGGTATATATATTTTCGCTCCGTCAGTAAGCTTGATTGCCAGATTAAGATTTTTGGCAACATAATCTCTATTGGCCGCAGCAGACAATCCTCCTGCTACAATTAGCCCATCTTGAAGTCTTGAATCCTGAGGCAATTTGTACAGCCCTGGCCTCACCACTGCTCCCTCTATATCTACTACTATTATTATGGCTTCTGTTGAGCTTGATTTTACAGAACCGGATTCAAAAACTATATCTTCTGAAGCTGATTTACTGGAAACAAATAACCCTATCAAACCATATGTAAAGAATATCATTCCCAAGGCTCCCAGGCTCAGAGGCAACCAATGTCTCTTGATTGCTGGAAAATATTTCAGAAAAAGCTCTTTACTATCCATTAGAGAAAATTTCTAATTACTAATTTCTAATTATTCTAATCAAATCCTAAGTTCCAACTTAGAAATTAGGTCAATTAGGTTAATTAGAAATTTATTCCGTTACAAAGTTTATCACTTTACCTTCGATATAAATTACCTTGATGACTTTTTTGTTCTCCAAGTGGATAGTTACCCTACTTTCTTTCCTGGCTAATTCCTCAATTTTAGCTTTGTTCTTGGAAGTTGCAAGATCAACCACCAAATTTCCCCTTAGCTTCCCATTTACCTGAACTACGACAACAACTTCATCTCTAACTAAAAATTTAGAATCATAAACCGGCCAAGAGGACTTATGAATTGAAGAAAATTCCCTTTTTGCATTTAGCAGTTGATAAAGCTCTTCGCTAATGTGCGGTGCAAAAGGCGCCAACAGTTTTATGAAATTTTCAATTTCTTCTTTTGAAATTTCTTTTTGGTCGGACAGAAAATTGTACCACTCCATAAGTCCGGCAATTGCAGTATTGTAAGAAAGATTTGAAATATCTTCTGTGACTTTTTTAATTGTCCTATGCATCATTCTTTTTTCATCCGTTGACAATTCTTTTTTCTCAGTTGGACCTGAAAGAAGTGTCCAGACTCTTTTTATAAAACGAAACATACCCTCGATACCGCTGTCTCTAAAATCTCCGCCTTGTGAATAAGGACCCATAAACATTAGATATGTACGAAGTGTATCAGCGCCGAATTTTTTGACATATTGATCCGGAATAACCACGTTTCCCTTGCTTTTACTCATTTTTGCACCATCTTTGACTATTAATCCATGCGCGCGGAACTTGGCAAATGGCTCTTCGAAGCTAATAAACCCCAAATCGTGAAGACACATCGTGATAAACCGCGAGTAAAGAAGATGTAGCACCGAATGTTCTGCTCCGCCAATATACATGTTGACTGGGAGCCATTTTTTTACCCTTTCTGCATCAAAAGCATCTGTTGCTATATCAGTTGAGACGTATCGCAGGAAATACCAGGCACTATCCAAGAAGGTATCGGACACATCAGTCTCTCTTTTTGCTTCTCCCCCACAATTTGGACAAGTAGTTTTGTAAAATTCGGGATGGCTTGCCAAAGGGGCTTTTCCTGTACCCAATGGCTTGTAATCTTCGATAAATGGAAGCTTAACAGGTAAATCTTTCTCCGGAACCGGCTCCCATTTGCAATCTTCACAATAAATCATTGGAATCGGAGGCCCCCAATATCTTTGCCTTGAAATCAACCAATCCCGAAGATGATAATTTATAACTTTTTTACCTTTTGGCTTTGCAGAAAGTGAAGTTTTAATAATCGGAATCTTGTATTTTTCTGCGAATTCCTTATCTCTTTCATCTTCGGCAGGAACTGCCATAATTGCCCCAGTTCCATATTCCATCAAAACATAATCTGCAATCCAAATTGGAATTTTCTTTTTAGTCAATGGATTTAGAACATATTCCCCACTGAATACTCCTGTCTTTTCTTTTCGTCTCTCTTCATCAGTTTTCTTACTTGAGAGCTTAATATAATCTGCAACTTCTTTAGATTTGAATTCTTGTGCTTTTGGATGCTGTGGGGAGAGAACTAAAAATGTGGCTCCGTCTGTGGTTTCTGGTCTTGTGGTAAAAACATCTACGCCCCCAAAGTTAATTACCAACCCTTCTGATCTTCCAATCCACTGTATCTGGGCGATTTTGACTTTTTCGCTCCAGTCCAATTTGTCAATGTTGGACAATAAACGGTCTGCGTACTTGGTGATTTTGAAAAACCATTGCTCCAAATCTCTTTTTTCAACAATCGAATTGCATCTCTCGCATTTTCCATCCAAGACTTGCTCGTCTGCCAAGACAGTTTTGCATGAGGGACAAAAATTAACCGGAGCTTTTTTTCTGTAAGCTAAACCTGCTTTGAAAAGCTGAATAAATAACCACTGCGTCCATTTGTAATATTCAGGCTTGTAGGTTTCTACGGTTCTTGTCCAATCAAAGCTATTTCCAATACTTTTTAGCTGTTTGTAGAAGTTTTTCTCGGAGATTACCGCTTGTTTAGCCGGATGATTACCAACTTTTATTGCGTAATTTTCAGAGTGAATTCCAAATCCATCCAATCCAATCGGCTCAAACACATCCTGACCCTGCATTCTCTGGAATCTTCCATAAACATCTGCGCCTGTAAACGCATACATATTCCCAACATGCATACCTTCAGCTGAAGGATATGGAAACATCATGAGATTATAAAAAGGATTTTTAGCGGTCTCCAAATTTGGAGAATAGATTTTCTCATTCTCCCACAAGGATTGCCACTTGGACTCGATCAAACTTGGATTGTACTCCTGTTTACCCCGTAAGATCGCTCCTCGAGAGCGCTCCGCCCGCAACTGCGTAGCTGTTGGCGGACGGCTCGAGGTAAGATTCTTGCGGGGCCATTTAGCTTCTATTTCCGAAGGATTATATTTTTCGCTTGAAGTTTTTGCTTTTGATTTCATTTAAACCTGAGTATAACATAGTTCTTTCGTGTTTTAAATAATAAAAATATTATTATCCTGGATTGTTAGCACAATAAAACTGAGGACCGCCCTTAATTATTAGATATTACTTGTCTGAGCTTGTTTGTCGCTTGCTGGCTGCTAGCAATCCGAATGCTTGATCTTTAGTAGTTTTTACATTATGTTCATATGGAAGGATCTCTGCAATTATATCCTCGGTCGTAACTGGTCCAGTCTCTCTTCCTTCAATTGTCTGTTTTACTTTTTTTACAAGCGCTCTTCTTATTAACTCCTCCAAATCTGCTCCTGTAAAACCATCAGTCTTTTTTGCCAAAGCAGAGATGTCAAAATCTTGATGAAATAATTGCCTAGTAGAACCTATCTTTTGTGCTTCTTCTCTTGTTAATCTTGCATGTATGTCAAGAGTTGAAGCTCTTCCTAAACTATCTGGTTTTGTGACATTTACCAACATACTAAATCGTTTAGCTCTCAAAAGAGCATGATCAAGCGCGTCAAACCTATTTGTCGCACCAATTACGGTTACGTTCCCTTTTGCTTCGTCTAAACCATCCATTTTAGTTAATAGTACGCTAACTACTCTGCTATTTACATCTGAAGAATGATCTCTTTGACTAGCAAGAGCATCTAACTCGTCAATAAAGATGATCGCAGATTTCTCTTGCTCAGCCTGTCTGAATACTTCAGCAAGAAGTCTTTCTGTTTTGCCGTATAGATGATGTAATACTTCTGAAAGTCTAACTACATAAATCTCTGCGTTTGACTCATTTGCTATAGCTTTTGCTAAAAGCGTTTTCCCAGTTCCTGGCTCACCATAAAGAAGCACTCCTTTAGGCGGAGAGGTTCCCCACTCCTTAAAGACTTCAGGATGTAAAATACCAAGGATAACCGATGACAATTCTTTTTTTGCATCTTCTAATCCGCCTATATCTTCAAACCTGACATCTGGCTTCTGTATGAGTTTCGTTGCTCTTGCTTCCTCTATCAGTCCTTCATCGCTCACACCTGCCATCTCAAGCATTCTTTTCTGCATCGACAAACGTTTTTTCCTCTGATCAAGTCTAGAAAGAGTATTTTGAGGCGGTTCAAGAACCAGAGTCTTGTCAGGAGAAGGATTGTTATTAGACGTGTAAATAGAATTTATTACATGCTGAAAAACAAGGCCAAACGCTTCATATTCTTCACTAAATTGAGCCTGATTTGAATCAACTCTATTATTTCGGCGGTGCATACAAAATCCCTCGGTACCGCTTTGGTCCAAAGAGTGAACAACGTATGCATCTATATTATCTTCCGCGCGCTTTCCATCTTTATGAATCTCTATTTCCCCTTCTTGACTTGAATTAAGAATATAACCTTGCTTTGTTAATTTCTTATTAAGAGCTTTTTGTATTTCCTGCCATTGCTTTTGCTTCTCTTTATCACTATCTTTACTCGAAGGACCTTGACCACCCGGCAATTGGATCCTCAACATAGACATTAAATCTACTTGTGGAATTTTGCTAATTAACTTTGCGCTTAATTTATATCCTTGGTCTGAATGAACAATGTCCACTTGAACTCCTTGAAGAATTTTTCCATCCAGAGGAACACTAAGAAGAACAAGCTGCGGATCATCATCTTCGTTCCCTATTGATGCTGGATCATTCCGAAAATCTTGTTGCGCTTTGATCCATTGATATACAGTATCTGCACCTTTTGTTTGAATCTTAATTTCCGGTGATTTCCCTAAGCCTTCTATAAGACGCATAGGCCGTTATTGTAACACTGTCTATAATAGATTACAACGGATAAACTACAATAATTAGAGACTTAAAGAGATAAGACAACCATTGCGTTTTTAAATAAAATTATCTACGATGTGATCATGACCTTTGTCCGACAATCTTTCATTATTCTGCTCTCAATTGCCCTTGTAATGTCTTTCAAATCCTTTTTTGTCAATGCTATTGTTCCTATTGTATCTATTATGATTCTTTTATATATATTTATTTCGAAGCCAAAAAAAATTCAGAATCTTAATCTTTTTGCTCTAACTGCCTTTGTTCTTCTTCTTGTTTCATTAACCGGCGAAATTACCTCACCTCTTTTTTTCCTTCTTTATTTTTTAAGCTTCGCAGTCGCGTTTATTTTTGACCCAAAAGTTGTTTTTGTATTTACCGCAGGCCTGATCGTTGCTCTTTTTCCGGGAGCCTTAAAGACCGATTTAACCCATAATCTTATTTTGCTTTTTTCTCTTTTTCTTCTGTCTCCTCTTGCTTTTTTCTTAGGAGTTAACTATCGAAAAAATCACAAAATTAAATTACGAGCCAAAATTTTTTACTTTTCATTTTTAATTCTTAATTTTTCATTTTTAATTCTTAATTTTGGTCACGCATATGGCCAATCAATGTCTAACCAGAAGTACATTATTAAAACAGAAGATCTTAATGCTATCCCAGACTTTACGCCTAGTCCTTTTGTTCCGGAAGGCGTGAATTTCAAAGTTAAAACCGGCTTTGAAAATATTCCTTCGGGTTCCTTCTTTTCCGTTTCTATTTCTGAAGAAGTTATTGACTTTGGCAAGCTTAGTCCAACTAACCCGATAGTTCGTACTGTTGATCTGAGTGTAGATAGTCTGTCAGCCTCAGGATACTCTATTTTGGTCTCCGAGAATCATCCTCTTGAGAACAATCAAACAAACATCCCAGATACAACCTGTGACAATGGAGAATGTGACCAGGAAAAAGCGGGCGCTTGGACAAATACACTCACTTACGGATTCGGCTATCGCTGCGACAATACAATTGGAACCGATTGCAATAGTTCCTTCTCAATGGCTAATTCTTACAAACACTTTGCGGATATTTCCAATGGGGAAACTGCTACATCTGTAATGGCAGGCATTGGCTCGAAACAAAAATCTGTTCGCTTATCCTACAAAGTGAATATTTCCAGAAATCAAAGCCAAGGAACCTACGCCAATGTTATCACTTATATAGCAGTTCCAAACTTTTAATCTATGAAAAATTTGAAAATTGGGTTATTGATTGGGTTATTTGTTTATTTGTTTATTGGTAGTATTCCTGCAAAAGCAGGCTCTTTATCGTTGAGCGTCGACCCTTCAATCATTGAGATTAAGGCTCTTCCTCCTTCAAATACCATAAGCAATTTAACTATTCAAAACAAAAGTGAAAATCAAGTACAGCTCCAAATATCTCTTAAGCCATTTAAGGCATGGCTTGAAAATGGAGAGTTGGAATACGTAAACGACAACCCTGTGTTTTTTAAGAACGTTCAGATTCTTGATGGCGGCGTACCTATTGAAGGAATAACTTTGGGACCGAGACAGGAAAAAAAATTGACTCTAAATATAAATATTTCTAAAGATATAAGTGTATCTGAATATTACTTTTCAGTCATATTTATATCAAAAGACTCTCTAGTTCCTTCCTCAACCGCATCTTTAAATCAATTAGGCATTGCAACTAATGTTTTACTTTCGGTAGGCCCTAAAGAGACTCCCGATGCAGTCTTAGAGGAATTTTCATCAAATCCTTTCTACACAAGTGGGCCTGTGAATTTTACAATCAGGATCAAAAACAAAGGTAAGCATTTTATAAAGCCAAAAGGCACAATCTTAATAAAAAACATGTTTGGGCAAAGCATTGGGAAGCTAGATTTATTGGCCATAAATATTTTATCTCAAAGTATTCGTGCTATCCCAAATGCCTTGTGGAAAGAGAATTTTCTCTTGGGATTTTATACGGCTACACTTAATATCTCACTGTCTAATGATGGGCCAACCTTTACAAAATCAATTCATTTCTTTGCATTTCCCTTTCAAGGCTTAATTATGATAGTGATTATACTAATTAGCGCTATTATAACTATAAATAGAGTAAGAACTCGCATGAAGAAGTAAGAAGGAAAAAACTCGAATATTCGTATAATGAGAGATATAAATCTACTCCGAATCGATTTCTTCAAATCGTCAAATCTGTCTGTAGAGCTGCGTGAAAACCATCTTTTCTTGAAAATCAACTATTTAGAAGGGGTTTTTCAGACTTAACTTAATTTCAATAAAAAAGCGTTGGCAATTCTCTTTTCCTCTATGGCAATCTTTTTTTCAAAAATAATGAGATATAATCCGACATAAAGATTATTTTTTGAAAATTTATCTTTTATTTACAAACTAAATAGAGATTAAATTTTCCTATCACTAATTAATAGATATTGCTAATTATCCGTTTTACTTCTTGGAAAAGTTCTAAAAAACAGGCTGAAATTTTGTCACATTTTCAATTAATTGAAAGATGAGATTGACACAATTTGATATACATACATTTTTAGGTATTAACATCATATACGTATATTTTTTCGAATAAAAGAGCTTTTACAGTCTTTTAATGTTTTCACTAGCTTTTCATACAAACACTTCTTTCTTTTAGATATATCAAATTGTATCGCAGAATATCAATTATTTGCTCATTTAGCCTATTGACAAGATCTTTATTATTACTTATTCTAATTGTATAGCATTTATTTATTAAAAATTAAAATAATTTGTATAATCTGTATAATTTTGTAGCTAAATGAATTTATTACAACAGTTTGTCGATTTTCTAGCAGGTCAAAAAGATAAGCCGTCTTTTTTGACCGTGAAAAATTATAAAGCTGATATTGGACAATTTATTAATTGGTTTGAAAAAGAATTTAATTCCCTATTCGACCCGTCAAAAATTACGCTCCCGATTTTAGAGCAATATAAAAAAACCAGAGCCCTGCCTGCCGGCAGGCAGGGTCTTTCTCCTAGCTCTATTCAAAGGCATGTTTCGTCTTTACGCAAGTTTTTCGGCTTTTTAACCTTTGAAAGAATCATATCTCAAAATCCACTCGAGCAAAAGACTGCGTCCGCCGAAGCTTTGGCGAAGGAGGATCCATGGATGCTTAGAAACTTTAAAAGCCATCTCTATGAATATAAAAAATCTAATTTTACTATAAAAAACTATATCAATGACATCAAAAGTTTTTTTACTTGGCTCGGAGAAGTAGCTCTTATAAAATATGCTTGGAACGTAGCGGACAAAAATTTGCTGGATAAAATCAACTTTTCAACTGTGGATGAGTACAAACAAAGATTAATTGCATCTAAATTTTCTCCCCTAACTATCAATAGAAAACTTTCTTCTTTGAGAAATTATATAAATTGGGCAAAAAGCCAGGGATTAATTTCTATAAATCATACTGAATCTTTACCCCCTAATACTTTATATACCGCAGAAACCATGAGTCATCAAGTTTTCGACCGTGAGGCTCAGACCAAGTTGATTGAGAATAAGAAATATTCTTCCTTTCCACCTTTGAGAATATTGCAAAAAAGCGTAAATGGAGCTAACGCGATCTTTGATGCTCTTTTTATCTTACCAATTGTCAAAAGTATTGAAAGCACACAATATTTATTTTGGAAAGTATCTGGAAAAAAGATATTTAAAAAAAGTGTCATCCTCAATAGAATGAGGGATCCTATACAAAATATAAAAAAGGAATTTTATGCTCCGCTAGACTTATCAATACAGTACTTACCGCCTTACAAAAGAATCTGGCATATTCTACACCACGTACGACCCAAATGGTACAAAAGATATCATTCATATTCATTTACGCATTATTTTCATTTCGCAATCTTGATAATACTGGCTGTCATGATTGGTTTTGGAACTTACAATAAACTCTTCACTCAGGCGCAAAAAGGATCTGCACTTGCCGCAACATCTTTTGTTACGCCCCGCATCTTATCTTTTCAGGGAAAACTCAGCGATTCCTTTAACAATCCAATAACAACAGCTACAAATATCCTCTTTTCTATTTATAATGACAAAAGTGCGCCTGGGTCATCTCTTTGGCAGGAAACTAATTCTGTAAAACCTGATTCTGATGGCACATTCTCAATGTTTCTTGGCAAAAATATTCCTATTCCGGATGTTCTTTTTAGCCAGAATCCCGAATTATTTTTGGGAATTACAGTTGGCAATGATCCGGAGCTTATCCCCCGTCAACAGCTTGCAACAACCTCTTTTGCTAGCAATTCCGAAACCCTGCAAGGCCTTGAACCCATAACTAATACAACTAAAGCCAGCAATGTTGTCCTGGCTTTGGATTCTTCTGGCAATCTTAATATTGCAGGTTCAAAAGCTCACACTTTTCAGGCTATTGGGGGTCAGTTTGTGCTTTCGGGAAAAGTTTTGTCTTTGATTACTATTTCAGGAAGTAATGGCAATGTAGAAATCGTGCCTGATGGCCTAGGACAGATTGATCTTTCAAAACCCATACAGAATAGTACAAACAATAACAACCTATCCGGAGCAATAGGTGCGGTAGAGTTCGATGATGTGGTAGCAATCTTAGCAACCAGTAGTGCGCAATCGGCCTTTTATATTAATCAAAACTCAACCGGGCCACTTATTAGCGCTTCGACAAGTGGCACTGCCAAATTCACTGTTGAGAATGATGGAGCAGGAATATTTGCAGGAGATCTCGGAATAAATGGTGGAGACCTGACGAGTACAGCTACAACTTTTGATCTATTCAATTCTACAGTAACAACTTTAAATATTGGAGGAACTGCTAAAACAATTAATTTAGGACTCACAGGCGGAACGCTAAACGTGAGATCTAATTTAAATTTAAGCAAAGATATTATCATATCATCATTAACATCAAATGGTGGCATTCTATATACAAATGAATCAGGAAAGATCTACCAGGTATCAGCCGGCTCAAGCTCTGACTGCCTTATAGGAGGAACAACTCCATCTTTTTCTCCCTGTGTAGATTTTAAAAATATATCAACCGCATCCATTTCCGGAAATATTACTATCCTAGGAAATGCAGGAATTGGAATAGCTTCTCCTTCTGCAAAATTTGAAGTTGCCGGCGGACAGACAAAGATTGAAGTTTCAACTCAATACTCTCAAAGACTTTGTCATAATGGCTCTGATGGATCTTCCACGCAGGGCGTATTATTGGGAGACTGTTTAACAGGTGGCGCAGATATAGCAGAATATTATGGTTCGAACGATCAAACTATTGAACCTGGTGATATAGTTGTTGCAACTCCCGGTGCAATAGATGTCGGATCAAACAGCAAGGCTTATGTAAATAAATCTGATTCGAGCTACCAAGGAAGTATGATCGGAATTGTTTCGACAAATCCGTATGACTCATTTGGTAAAAATTTCAACAATAATGAACATTCTTTCCCAGTTGCCTTGATCGGACGAATTCCTGTAAAAGTAAGCCTTGAAAATGGCCCAATTAAGGCCGGCGATTTATTAACTTCTTCCAAAATTCCTGGAGTTGCTATGAGAGCGACCAAAACAGGTCCGATTGTTGGTAAAGCATTAGAAGATATATATAGCATATATGAATCAAAAGTAATCGGATTTTACGATCCCGATAACAAAGAGTACAGGAGTAAAGATAATCTCTCAAACATTCCCAAAAAACCCAATATCATTCCCATAGTCAAGATTTATGCTTTCGTAAATGTTTCATGGTATGATCCCGGCGCATATTTGGCAAATACAGGTGATTTTATTATTCACAGTACCGGCTCAAACGGATATTCAGTAGCTGATTCTCAGAATCAAACTTTAACAAATATCGCAGGGTTTTTCGAAATTGTAGCCGCCAATATTAAAGCAGGCTTGGTTAATGCATCAGAAGTTATCACAAGCTCTCTTATTATAACAACGGATAATATAGTAGTTAATGGACAAAATTTGAAAGATTATATTGTTAACACGATAAATGAATCAAGCAATATAAAATCTTCTATCCAAACAGGTCAAATTTCAACCAATATTATTTCGCCTTTAGGTGAATCTTTAATCGTAAGACTAGCAACTCCTTCCGCAGAAATCAATAATTCACAATTCATAATTCAAAATTCATCTGGTTCAGCAGTTGCTTCCATAGATAGTACAGGAAAAATTGATGCTAACTCAATCAGCGTTAATCAAGCTTCAATCAGCGGAAATCTCAATGCGAGCGACGCAAGCGTAGCAGGAACATTAAGAGCAAGAAATATAATTGCAGATTCAATTTCAGGCTTTATTGATATCGCATCTTTCTCAGCAGAACTAGCTTATGTGCCTAATCTTCAAGCAGAACAAGGACTTTTTAATCAAGGACTAATGGTTTTTGGTCCTACAAGTCTTTCAGACCTTGCAGTTTTAGGCCAACTTTCAATTGGAGGAACAATGTTTGTCACAGAAAATTCTATAGAAACTTTAGGCACAGATTTGTCTTTACAAAGCCTAAGACAAGGCGGACTTTCGATTATGGGAGGCCTGGTTTATATTGATACAAATGGCAATCTTACAACACAAAGAGATGTTTCGATCATGGGAAAACTCGCTGTAAATATTATTTCGCCCCTTCCCACTTCGGACCTTGTTGTAAACAACGCAAGTGGATCAAGCATACTATCTATCAACCAAACCGGGGATATTGTTGCATCGGGATCGGGAACATTTTCAAAACTCAACTTCAGCCTTGTTAAGCCTGTTCTTGCTGTTTCTGCAACAGAAGTGATAGCAAGTTCATCTGCAGGCGTTGCTAATATTGCTCCTTATCAGGCAGAACTTACTATCAAAAATGCCCTTGTAACAAATACGTCTGTAATCTATATAACTCCTGTTGGAACACCAAGCGCCCAATCTCCATTTCTCATGAGACAAATTCCAGAAGAATCATTTACAGTAGGAGTTCAATCCCCAACCTCAAAACCAATCCCCTTCAACTGGCTGATTGTGAATTAGCAAACTAAATATCTGACTGCTACAAATAAATAGCCCTATAAAAACTGAAACAAATTTTCACGTTTTTCTGTTTTCATAAAAAATAAGCTCATTTTCAAACATTTTTAAACGTCAATCAGACTGTTAATACAATCTATTCTTATAGATGCACCCTAAAAAGTCCTTTTATAGCATAGTTGAAATGATAAATCAGAATATATTATTTTATCTTTAAATGACAATTAGATTATTATGTCAATCTAAATATTTAATAAAATCTGTAATAGAAAAACCAAAATTGATTCCATTGCCCACAGGATATTTCTTATTTTTCTTTTTGACTCATTCGGCAAGTCATTCGACCGTGAGCTCAGAACGAATCGGCTCAGGGTCAACCCCGAATGAAATTGAGGGGTTGACATTATACGAAGACCTTGTTAACCTAAATTAATGGAACAGAAAAACGAACTCCTTAATTATATCCAAAACATCTCTTTATTCTTGTTAGGAATCCTTTTTATGGTTTTCCCTATCGTTTTTACTACAATTACTACCAACCCTATTGTTCTGCCCAAACAAGCACTATTGGGAGGAGTTGTAATTATACTTCTTGTTCTTCAAGCAGTTAAAATGTTTGTTGAAAGATCTGTAAAGCTCCGAAGAACATCTTTTGATATTCCTATTATTTTATTGGCGCTTTTTGCTTTTCTATCTAGCATTTTGGCCGTAAACCGGGCAGATTCTTTAACAGCATTTGTTCCCTATCTTTTTGCGATATTGGCTTTCTTCCTGATTGTAAATATAGTAAAAGATAAAAATTCACTTCTTTTCCTGATGTCATCTATTATTATAGGCAGTATTTTATTATCGTTATCGGCAGTTTTGTCATTTTTCAAAATATATATTTTGCCTTTTCCGGCAACTCATACTCAAACTTTCACTCCCTTAGGATCTTTGTTGGAACAGGCAATTTATTTGGTTGTTATATTTTTTATATCTTTTTATTATATTTACAGACTACTTAGATCCAAAGCTAAAACAAAAGAATCAGGTTTATCTCCTTCTGAACCATCAACTAAATACGGTATGACAAGTTCGGAAATCACAAAAGCCGTTAGCTTTGGAGTCGCATCTTTTGTTATTCTAATGGGCATAATCGTAACCACATATAGTCTTTTCAAGCTGGATAAACCCCTTATTCTCCCAATTGAAACTGGATTTCAGACCGCTTTTTCGGAAATTTCTCTTGATTCAGGTAGGATAGCGCAAGGTTTCCTTCTGGGAAGTGGATTTGGAACATATGCGGTTGATTTTTCCAGATGGAAACAGGCAGCATTTAATCAAAATCAGGATCTCTGGAATCTAACTTTTTTTAGATCCTCAAATTTTGCACTTGAGCTATTAGCAACAACCGGAGTATTGGGACTAAGTGCTCTTATATTTTTATTAATAAGAGTGCTAAAAGAGCTTCGAACAAGCCCTCAAAACAAGATGCTTCTTGCGCTTCTTAGCTTGCTCATAATTTCATTCCTTTTGCCATTGAACTTTATCACTCAAACCTTATTTTTTATTATTTTAGGTCTGTTTGCTACAAATCAAGGATTGATCAATAAAGCTAACGGTCGCTTTTTCGATATTGAACTTCAGCTTGTTACTCTTAAAAAAGGACTTATCGCTATGGAAACTCCTCATGCCAAAAATGATAAAAGCCTGATTCTTCCTTCTATTATAGCCATACTAATAACATTGATTGTCGGACTTTTGGGATATTTTGGAATTGCTTATGTTGTTTCGGATTTGACATTCCAGAAATCTTTAGTTGCTACAGCACAAAATAACGGATCTTTAACTTACCAAGAGCAAGCACGTGCAATTTCAACATTCCAGTACAGAGATGGCTTTTATCGGGTCTTTTCCCAAACAAATCTTGCGCTTGCAAATACTCTGGCTTCTCAACAGCCAAAAGGTTCTTCCCCAAGTGCAGAAGTTTCGCAAAATATAACAACTTTGATACAACAATCTATAAATTCTGCCCGAGCTGCTACAACAGTTTCTCCTCAAAGTTATACTAACTGGCAAAATTTATCTTCTATTTATAGAGGGCTTATCGGTTTTGGACAAAATGCGGAAAGTTTTGCTATTGCAACCGCCCAGCAGGCAATAAATCTTGATCCAAATAATCCTCAAGAATATATTAGTTTGGGAGGAATTTATTACCAATTAGGACAATGGGACAGCGCTCAGAATCAATTCCAGATTGCAATAGCTCTCAAACCAGATTATGCAAATTCGCATTATAATTTAGGGCATGTTCTGGAACAAAAGGGAGATCTGCAAAATGCGCTTGTCCAATATCAGATAGTAAAAAGTCTGGTTGCAAATGACAAGGCAAGTTTAGATCAAATCAATAAAGAGATAGAGGCTCTTCAAGGTAAATCTGCAACAGGAGAAAGGTCTTCTAACAATCCTGCTCTTAATATAAATACTCCTCCGGCACAATTACCTGCACAAAATCCACCGGTAAAAATTCCCGCTCCAAACGTCGCCACTGAATCCTCTAAATAACTTCGGGTTCCGGTGGTCCGAGCCTTCGAACTTCCTGCCGGGTTAGCCTCTTCAATACGTTTTTCTTTTCGCTATCCGAAAGAAGAGAATTTTTAGGAGAGCGAAGCTGATCAACATGCTCTACGTAATATTGAATCATTCCAGCTGCAGCTTGCGCAGGAGTCTCAACACCATTGAGCCGAATGGGAGGAGCGCTATATCGAGGAGGATTATGGCCGGCAGTGGAAACCATTATGTGCCCAATCCATCTCTTATCTTCCGGTGACCAGTTAATAATTATGCCAAAATCAAGACCCATATATCTTCTGACCTCAACGGCAAAATGATTCGCTTCTCTTGGGTTTTCCATCTCAGGGGAAGAGGCAAATCTAATATCTTTTAAAGTTGATTCAGGAACATCATATTCCTGTATGCTACCGTCTTCCGATTCGCCTCGACTTCTTCTATAAGACTTAATTTTATCTTCTATGCCTTCTGTGCTCAAAAAGTCCTTGAAATCATTCGGTTCTTTTCTCAATCTTGATAAATAGATATCTAAAAGCTCATGTCTTCTTGAAGAATTATCTTCTTCCCCCCAACTATAAATAATCCCTAGCACCATTGACCCGTATTTGATTTCTAAAAGCTGTTTTTTTACATCCTTATCAGACATCTCTTTATCAAGAGCAGTATTCCAAGATTCGATTTGATCCTTTAGGAAAGCTGGGTTTCTACCAGAAATCCTGGCAAATCCTAGAACAGAATTGATTACTCTTTCGGGTATTCTTGCTCTATTAGCGGCACTATTAAGAAGCTGTATATGACCAAAAATGGGAGAGTCTGGATTAGTCGGATCAATCGATTCTTCGGGAATATAGCTGTTCAATTCTTTATTTTCAGTTGAGGGACCTGGCCAGAATGGTTCACCTATGTAACGATCTTCTTGTTTGGAATCTTTTTGTCTCCCAACCATTGCATTATAGGCACTAAGCACTTCAAATTCTTCACGCAAACGCGGGTCTAATTCCGTTTTTCTTGCTACGGCCAAACCGATGTCTAAAAACCTCTCGACTGCAAAAAAAATGGTAGTTCCCCACGCCAACTGTCTTGCCTCCTCTTCACTTTCTCCTTGCTGAATAAATCTATCTTTTAATGTATTCCAGCTATCTACGATAAACTTCTGCCTAAGACCACCCATGGGAGAAGCCTCATCTAGCAATTGCTCTGTAGCATAATACATTTTCTCCGCTTGAGGATTTTCAAATGCTGATGGATCTGGACGAGACTGTCTTCTTCGCTCTAAATTCATACGGCCTATTATATCATATAAATACTATATAGGCCTTCTTTTCAGACTCTGAAATAAATTCAGCATGGCATAGTGGGGAAAAATTACCAAAAGTATCACAAAAGATAAGATATCCGCGTGATACTTTCGATACACAAAGGAATCTTATGCAGATTGTCTTTGTTTTCTAAAACAATCCTTACAAAGGACTGGTCTATTGCCTTTCGGTTCGAAAGGTACTGTATCACTCTTGCCGCAGTTTGCGCAAGTTATCGGAAAGGATTGTCCAGAAGACATTCCCCCACGACCTCCATCCATACGGGCTTTCTTTAATGCACGACATGCTGGGCATCTAACTGGTGCATTTTGAAATCCTTTTGATTGGTAGAATTCTTGCTCTGAAGCTGTCCATACAAAGGGCTTACCGCAATCTCTGCATGTTAAGTTTTGATCTTGAAAATTTGCCATTTACTATTCACCCCCCTTCGCCTCACCGAAGTCGTTTAAACGACAAAGGTGGGTTTCCACGAAAAAAGAATATGTTTTTGATTTGATTGTTTGGACTTTGCTTATCATTAAATCTCTAAATTCCCGCCTGCCATTTCTAGGAATCTAGATAAAGGAGGATGGATTAATATAGTGTGATTATACCTTACTTTCAAACAAAAAAGCAAGAGGCAAATTAAGTGTGGACCCGAGGGGAATTGAACCCCTTTCTACTCCATGCCATGGAGTTATACTACCGGTGTACTACGGGCCCTTGTGGACCGTGGGAGAATCGAACTCCCGTTTCTGCAACCCGCCTGACTGGACTTTGTGGACTTGGAGGGAATCGAACCCTCGCCTATGCAATGCGAATGCATCGTTTTACCACTTAACTACAAGCCCAGTCAAAGTCGGGCAGGTGCGAATGCAGTGCATTACCACTGTGCGAACGGCCCGAGAACCTATTATAGCAAATTAAAATTCTGAATTATGAATTACTGTAAGTATGGAAGAGGATTTACCAGGACACCGGATTTGATAACTTCGAAGTGGACATGAGGGCCTGTGGTTCTTCCTGTCATACCAATCCATCCTAACACTGTTGATCCGGCAGTCACCGATTGACCTACAGATACATTGACTCCAGACATGTGAGCATAATGAGTTTGAACATCTCCATTTCTAATATAAACGTTTGTTCCGTAGCCTGAATCCCATGTTCCGACACTAACACTTTCTACTACTCCATTTTGCGCTGAAACAATGGGCGTACCAAAAGACGAAGTAATGTCTATCGCCATGTGATACCAAGCAGCAAATTGACTTACAATTCCTCTAACCGGCCATGTGAAACCCAAGCCTGAAATTGTGACCGGGCCTTGGGCTACATAAACTTGACGTTTGAATGTTGGCTGTTCGGCAGGTTTTACACCATCGGGCACTATTAATATCTGGCCTTCAACCAATGAGAACGTTTCAGGATTTGCAAAATCATTGAATGGAAAATCTACTATTTTCTGAGCATCGGAATCCAACTTTTTTGCGATTGAATATACTGATTCACCTTTAACAACCTTATGAGCAATTCCGGTAACAGGAAGAATTTTTAGGCTGTCTCCAATTGCAATATTATCGTTAGTTAAGTCATTTGCCCAACGGATAGTTTCTGTCGATATGCCAAATTTATCAGCAATTGTTGAGAGAGTATCCCCTTTTTCAACAGTATAATCAATAATCTTGTCTCTTGGCTTTAACGAAATACTTGTCTGAAAAACATTCGCATCAACAGCAATTGATTGATTCTCCGAAGGTGAGCTAATTTGAAGAGCATTTTCTTTGCTTTCCGAGAATATTGGATAGGTATCTGCCAAAAAAGGAGACACAATGACTCCAATTCCCAAAACTCCCATGGCCGCCACATGCATAAAAGGCCTGTTATAACGGCCCCTTTTTATGGTAAACAGCTTAACCAGTGTATTTTTGTAAGATTCAAAAAGATGAGATAAAAAAACAACTTTTTTTTGAGAATAAGAGAAAAAAAACTTACAGAATTTAGAAAAATCCGAAAGGCTGGAAGCTAAAAAACTAAGAGAAGGTTTTATCATGTAACAGAAAGAAATAGTAGCAAAATGGAGTACTTAAGTCAACTTTTAAAACTACCCTTTTCCTAACGTTTCGAGGAATTCTTCGTTTGTAGTTGTTTTTGATAAACGTTCTACAAAAATGCTTGTTCTCTCTTCAGGGCCCAGCATATCGATCATTCTTCTCATTGTAGAAACTTTTTTAAGATCTTTTTCAGAGAGCAAAAGTTCTTCTTGGCGAGTTCCGGAACGAGCTATATCAATAGAAGGGAAGATTCTTCGATCAGCCAATCGCCTATCCAAATGTAATTCTAAATTTCCGGTTCCTTTAAATTCCTCGTAGATTAAATCATCCATTCTGGAGCCTGTATCAACCAAAGCAGTTCCAATAATGGTAAGAGAACCACCTTCCTGACAATTTCTTGCCGCTCCAAAGAATTTTTTTGCTGGCCACAAGGCTGCCGGATCAAATCCTCCGGATAAAGTGCGTCCTGAAGGAGCAACAGACAGATTATATGCGCGGGCTAAACGAGTTATAGAGTCAAGAAGAATAATAACATCTATTCCCAGTTCTACCAATCTTTTTGCTCGCTCCAAAGTTATTTCCGCAACTCTTGTCTGAGCATCCGGCGGTTCGTCGAAGTGCGATGCAACTACATCTCCTTTTACAGATTGCGCAATGTCAGTTACTTCTTCAGGACGTTCCCCTATTAAAGCTGCCATTAGATGAGCTTTGGGATAATTTTGGGCAATTCCGGCTGCAATTTCCTTGAGAATTGTTGTCTTTCCTGCTTTTGGAGGCGAAACAATCATTCCTCTTTGCCCAAACCCGATTGGCGAAATTAGATCAATCATACGGGTTGATAAAGGAGTTTTGCCGGTCGAAAGAGTTATTTGCTTTTTAGGATAAATCGCAGTCAAATCATCAAAATATGGTCTTTTTAAAGAATCATCTGCCGGCATATCATTGACTGTTTCAACTTTCAAGAGCCCAAAATAACGCTCTGTATCTTTTGGAGGACGTCCTACTCCTTTGATTAAATCTCCGGGCCGAAGCATAAATCTCCTTATTTGAGATTGGGAAATATATACATCTCTTTGAGATGGAATAAATTTGGGACGTAAAAAACCATGGCCTTCCGGTTGGATATCTAAAATTCCCGAAACATCAACAGTAACAGAAGGTTCTCTTTGATAACCAAAAGATTGCATATGTTGTGGCGCAACTGGCATAGGTTGAATTGGAACGGAAGCCTCCGCAGAGGGTGAGTTCGCCTGTCCCGAAGCGTCGGGATCCCGATCGAGTCGGGGCTTGACAGGCGTGGCAGGCGTAGAATTTGCAAGAGGAGCGCCAATAATTTCATCTACTGATTTTTCCTTCAAGGGAGCATCAGATTTTATAGTGGTTTTTTTGTATGGCATATAAGATTATTTGTTGTGGAACTTTCTCCGAAGGCGACTAAATCCATCCGTATTACACCATATATTATTTTAAATGTCAAGGAGTAAACTCTTGACTCATCCTATAATATATGATATAGTCTTTGAGCTTAAAGACAAGAATATGAAATCCTTTTTATTATCAATTTGCTTATTATCAATTTTTTATCTTGCAATACCCTTAAAATCTTATGCCGAAGTTTCGTGCCAGCCTATTTATGGAGGAGGACAAACATGCACAACAGTTAACAACATTACTGTAAATAAAACAGTAATAAATCCGAAGAATGGCAAAATGGTAGATTCTTTGGGCATTAACGATCCAAAGTTCTCAGAAAATAGTATAATAACTTTTCAAATAGCCCTTACTAATAATACTGATTCTCTGATTACGCATATTGAAGTAAAAGATATTTTTCCCCAATATACAATATTTAATACAGGGGCCGGAACTTTTGATCCCAAGAACAAAACTCTAACTTTTGGAGTTGATAATCTTGGGCCCAATGAAACGCGAGTTTTTACTCTTGTCGGAAAAGTTATGGACATTAACCAACTACCCGCTATACAAAGAGTCGTATGTGTTGTAAACCAAGTAACTGCAACTATCAATCAAGGAGCAACCAGTCAGGACAACTCACAATTTTGTATTGAGAAGAAAGCTTTAACTTCTCAATCTGTAACCAAAGGAGGATTTCCTGTCCTTTCTCCAAATCCAGTCTATAATACTCCAGCAACCGGACCTGAATCTTTGATATTATTTGCTCTTATCCCAACAGGACTAGTTGGAATTGCTTTAAGAAGAAAATCTAAGCAGCCTTATCTTTAGTCGCCTCTTGCAAAAATACATCAATAGCATCTGAAATTCTTTGTTTTAGCTTATTCTCTGGAGTTTGTTCTGGCTGCTGTGAAGCTTCAGAAGACGCAGGTGGCGGCGTAGTTCCAAGATTTGCAAGGGCGGTATCTATTAATCCCGGAGCAGTGGAATTATCGGCAACAGCCGAGTCTGACTCGGCAACCGGTGGTTTTGCAGATCCGGAGCCAAATTGGTCTTCAAATTGGCCTTCTGGCGTTGCTAATGGTGGCTGATTATTATCTCCGTCTTGTGGATTCATACTATTATAGTGACATTATTTGCATTGCTTTGTCAAGTGTGATAAGCTTTATTTCATTCGTTTTTGATTCAGCCAACTGCTAGAACAAAACGCTGGCCTGCCCGCCATTGACTTCGCCTTCAGGCGATGGCAGGCGGGGCATACTACCCGCCCACACGTTTAATTTTATGAATTCTACCAATAAACCATTAGTTTCCATTTTGTTACCAGTCCACAACTCTGACCGGTACCTTATTGGTTGTCTGAAAAGTCTTGTTGCACAAAGCTACAGGCAAATCGAAATTATTGCTATTGATGATTTCTCAACTGACTCATCCCTCAAAATACTCAAATCTTTTTCTAAAAAGTATAAAAAAGTTAGGGCTTACAAAAATATAAAGAGATATGGCCTAGTAATGACTCTAAACCGTCTTTTGAGACGAGCCAAAGGCAAATACATTGCTTTCATGGATGCCAACGATATAAGCTACAAACAAAGAATTAAAAAACAAGTTGAGTTTTTGTTGGGAAATCAAGGAGTTGTAGCGGTCGGAACCCAATGCCGATTCATGAATGACAAAGGACGGCTTATCGGGAAAAGCAGTTTCCCAAAAGAAAATCAATTAATTTATAGATCTCCTCTTCATGGAATATCCATGCAATTTGAAACTATATTAGTAAATAAAACGCTTTTACCAAAAGACGTGCTAAAGTTTACAAAATCAATCAATCCTTTTATATATTCCGATGTATTGATCAAGCTCTTACCCTACGGCAAATTCGCAAATCTCCATAAATATCTTCACTATCATAGAAATGACCCGAAGACATATTTTGGAGATCTAAGAATTCACCTAGTTTCTCTTATTAAACTATGGATAAAATCAATAGCTAATTACGACTATCAGTTGTCCATCAAATCCTTCTTCACCCCGCTTATAAAACAATCTTAGTTTGTGTAATTTTAAATTTTAAATTTTCAATCAATTTTCAATGATCCAATTTTTGTAAATTGAGAATTGCAAATTGAAAATTCGTATCCTCAAGTTATCCACATTTTTTTCCTTAAAAAAATTAGGTTTAATTTGCGGCCTAAATTAGGTGTTTTTTACTCTAGGTCATACCTTTTTTAGCAACACTTTTGCTATAGGTTTGACATACTTGACAACGTGTGATAAAATGCTTTTAGTATGACTTTCGGAATAAATTTCAAAAAATTAAGAAGAAAAGCATCTATCAAAACAGTTTCCGATTATAAAATGGAAATTCTTGTAAAGCAAGGACGAGATCAATTCAAGAAATTAATTGAAAAAGGTATAAGCGTCCCGGTAGCATTTTTATAAAAAAAGAGCATCGCTTTCGTTACTCTAATATAAGTTCAGGTACGATAAGCAATGCTCTTATGAAATTCGACAGTTAGTCTTTCAGGCAGGATAAAACTAAATGTCAACTAGTTAATAACAAAATTAATTATTGTTGTCAAGAAAAATAGTCGAGGCAAAAATTGATCGTTTACATTGACAAAGAAAGATATTTTTAGAAAAACTTTTACATTGTAAAGAAGAGTCTTGGAAGGCGACGCAAAGACATTGTTCCTATTACTGGATGAGGTAGGAGTCTTGGGCAGGGATTCCTACTTCTTCCAATCCTAGAAGCAGGTCTTTGCAAGTCCTTGAAAAGAAATTCTTACCTCTTTTAAACACATAAAGATAACTATTTCCTCTTTTGCTATACTAATTTCATGCAACTTCCTCAACAGTATGCTTATTTAGTCAGCACCATTCTTTCTCTTATTGTTTGGTTCATTTTATATTTCCATAGGAAAGACTTGAGAAGAGAAATGATAATCATGAGTATATTGTTCGCCATCTTTGGGGTATTCGCTGAGTATTGGTGGACACAAGATTGGTGGAAGCCACAAAACATAACTGGAACAATAATTGGTTTAGAAGATTTATTGTTGGGTTTTAGTATTGGCGGAATCAGCGCTGTATTATATGAAGAATTATTCAAGAAAAGAATTTATAAATACAAATCTGGAAATCACAATTTAGGAATTGCATCTCTTATGATGCTTTGTTTTCTTAGTTTTTTATTCATTTTTTATGTCTTAAACCTTAATTCTTTTATTGCTACAACCATTATTCAAATTATTATAGGAATAATTCTTGTAATTTTAAGAAGAGATTTAATGTATGATGCACTGTTAACTGGCTTATCTTTATGCGCTGTATCAATAGTTGTTTTTATATTGCTGGAATATTTGTCTCCTAACTTTGTTGAGAATGCTTGGAATTGGTCTTACTTAACAGGTACTCGCTTTATGGCAGCTCCGATTGAAGATCTAATTTTCTTCTTTTTATCCGGCTTTTGCATAGCGCCTTTTTATCTTTTTTGGAGGAACGAGAAATTAAGAAAAATTCCTTCCCGATAACCTATATCTTCTTTGCAAACAGGATGCGTCCTGCGGTCGTTTGAATAACCCGAGAGACTACTACATCCACTGTCTTACCTAAATCCTCCGCTGCATTCTCTACAACAAGCATAGTACCATCATCTAAGTACCCAACACCCTGGTTTATTTCTTTACCTTTATGCAGAATACTAATATGTAAGGCCTCCCCCGGAACTGCAGTTATTTTTAAGTAATTTGCTAAAGTATTAACATTTATAGTTAAAACTCCACTAATGGTAGCTTTTTTTTCTAAATTATAATCACATGTTACAATCCTTCCTTTATAATTTTTGCTTGTTGTAATTAGTTTTTCGTCAACTTCTTTATTTTTAAGATCTTCGCTGTCTGGTAAGACGATAACTTTATTACTTCTTCCTTTTTTAAGTTTCTCCAAAAGATCAAGTCCCTTTCTTCCCCTGACTCTTTTAACCATATCTTGAGAATCTGCGATATGCTTTAACTCCAATAGTATACTTTCTAAAATTACAAATGTGCCCGTAAATAAACCCAAATTAGCTACATCAAATACCCTTGCATCAATAATTGCGGAGGTATCAAGAAATATTGGATTTTTTTCCGCAAGCGCGCGGATCTTTTTCTTAGAATTTGATTTAGTATTTTTGGAACGCTTAAATCTTGGCATTTTTGCAAGTGTTTTTGCTACTTCTTCAGCCAAAGTACTTACAAAGTTCTTCGGAAATCTTGGTCCGCCGATTGGCGGATTTTGTTTTTTGTTATCTTTTATTTTCATTTTAAACTATTTACAACTTCTCTTAATGTTTTAAATTTATCTACACTTATTATATCGCGAAACCCCAATTTTCGCGCGTCTTTTATGCGTTTTTCCATTGATGCGACTTTACGAAGTTCGCCTAAGAGCCCAACTTCTCCAATCGCAACTTTTTGGGACAAATTAATATTTTTAAAGCTTGAAATAATAGCAAGACAAATAGCTAAATCAACTGCAGGATCGGAAAGTTTTATACCACCTGCAACATTTACAAAAACATCCATTCCGCCCAATGGAATATTACAATGTTTTTGTAAAACTGCCAATAAAAGTTCCAAACGCTTGTAATCAATTCCTGATGCAACCCGTCTTGGGATAGGAATTTTTGATGACAAAACAAGCGCTTGAATTTCTATTAAGAAAGCTCTTGTGCCTTCCATGGTAACTGAAATAATACTTCCGGTAGTAATTTTATCAATGTGTTTTGATAAAAAAAGTTGTTCGGGACTATTTAACTCTTTTATTCCAACATCTTCCATCGCAAAAATGCCCACTTCATCAACCGGACCAAATCTATTTTTTAGACTTCTTAAGATTCTTGTTCTTGTAAATTTTTCCCCTTCCAAAAACAAAACCGTATCAACCATATGAGATAAAACCATAGGTCCTGCAACCATCCCCTCTTTTGTAACATGACCTACCATAATAATCGGAATTCCGAATGTTTTGGCAAGTTTTATAAATTGAAAAGCTCCATATCTCACTTGCCCAACAGATCCGGAAAGACCGGAAACGTTTTCCGATTCCATTGTTTGGATTGAATCAACAATCACAAGTGTCGGATTGGTTTTTTGAATTATTTCACAGACCAAATCAGTGTTGGTACTAGAAATAAGTAAGAGATTGGAATGAGTTTTAGTCCTGAGCGGAGCCGAAGGATTAATTCTGTCGGCCCGAAGTTTTATTTGCTCTTCAGATTCTTCACCTGAAATGTAGAGAACCGTAGATGGTTCATTGTTCATAGTAGACTTATTGTTTTTTTTATTACCATGAACTATGAACTTCGAGCTACTATCTGCCATCTTTAATGCAATTTGCAGCAACAATGTAGACTTTCCGATTCCAGGATCACCAGCCAGAAGCACTGCGGATCCTCTCACAATTCCCCCACCCAAAACAGTATCCAATTCCGAAAAACCTGTAAATAATCTTTGCTTTTTCTCAAATTTAATTTGATCCAATCTCTTCGGTTCAATATTTTTACCAATATTTTCCTGAGAATTTTGCTTGTCCCGCGAAGCGTAAGCGAAGTGGGAAATTTCTTTTAGCGTGTTCCACATTCCGCACTCAGGACACTTACCTAGCCATTGAGGAGAATCATATCCACACTCCTGACACACGAAGCTTACTTTAGATTTCATTCATGGTTATTATACTACGTGGAGAATAAATCACAAATACAAAATTATAAATCCCAAATAAATTACAATTTTTAAAAATCTAAATCCTAAAACATTTTGGGATTTGAACATTCTAATTTTGAAATTATTTGGAGCTTGAGATTTTGAATTTGGAACTTTATCTATATCCAATTGGTTTTTCTTTGAGTACTGGGGCGACTTCTACTCTATGTCTTTTCTTATCAACTGAAGAAACTGTAACATCGACTTCTTCGCCTTCTTTGTAAGTTGTTTTAACCGGAATTTTTTCTTTTTTGATAAGTCCGGTTATGCCTTCACCTAGATCCAAAAGTGCACCTGTTGAAATAATTTTGGTGACTTTTCCTTTGAGTTTTTTATCTACTGTAAATTCATCAAACTTTTTCTCAAGAGGATCTGCTGTTGTTCTTTTGATAGAAAGATTTACACGTCTACTTTCTTTGTCAAAACCAATTACAATTCCCGAAATTTTATCGCCAATCTTAAATAAATCTGCAATATTTTCTACATTTTCCCATGATGTTTCAGAGATATGAATAAAGCCTTCTGCCAACTTACTGTCGTCAACTGGGATAGAGAGAAACACACCAAATGGAGCCACATTGGATACAACTGCGTCAATTTTTTGTCCAACCTTTAAATTTTTAATTAACTTCTGGAAGTCTGCCGGACCCATAACTTGTTTCTGGGAAAATATGATTTTATTTAATTCCCGGTTAAGTTCTAGTACAACAACTTTAATTTTCTTACCAATAAGTCCTTGAGGATTTTCCAGGCTTGATGTGTGAGAATTTGGCAAAAATCCGGAAATTCCATCAAGAGTTGTAGCTAAAAATCCACCTTTGGTTGCCATGTCAAGATTTACTTCAACCGGCTCTTGAGATTTTTGCAATTTTCCTAAGCGATCCCAAGTAATATCTCCAACTGAACGTCTGAGAGATACAACCGGATAACCAAAATCTGATTCCGGATTGAGAACTTGAACTTGAATCTTGTCCCCTACTTTGAAAGAAGAAAGAATTTTATTCATTATATTTCTTTCTTTTTCCAGAACCACAGCTTCTGTTTTGGCATTTATATCAACCAAAATCTCACCACTTGTTAATTTGGTAATAGTTCCGGTTAACATGTCGCCCTTGTGAGGAGAAACGAATGGAGTTTTGTTAGCTGCTACTTTGGCCATTAAATCGGCCATGCTAGTTGCCTTCTTGGAGCTACTCGCTAACTTTGAACTTTGCACTTTTAATTTTGAACTTGTATTCATTCATTAAATTGCCTTTCTTTAGCATTTGGACAGAAAATCATTGTACCACAAATCTTTGAAGAAAGAAATCCCCAGAACACTTTATTTCATCCCTAATCCCTGATGCAAAACTTGCCGCATAAGTGTCTGATATGGAATGTGCAATTTTGCTGCTTTTTCTTTTGCTTTTTCTATCAGAGAATCTTCTACTCTTATCGAAATTAGCCGTTTTGATGGTTTTAAGTTGGGAAAACTAATCTTTTTAAAATCAGATGCGTCAAGATATTCTGAAAAATCAGTTTTTTCCAACCATCTAGCTACTTTGTCTTCGTTTTTGAAACTAGGCCACTTTAAGGATTTTTTCATATAATTTACCCTCCTTTCTATTCATTGTTCTTGCTGAAATAGGTCTTATTTTTTGTTGTTTGTCTATCATACGTATAGTAAATGCAATAATTAGCCGTCGCCCTTTGTTCGTTTTGCTATATAAAAGAAATCGTTTTTCCTGTTGAGAATGCTTTTTATCTTCAGCAATAATACTTTCTTTTGTAAAGAACGCTTGCTCTTGCTCTTTTGCTGATACTCTATGTCTTATCCAACTTTTGGTATTATTTCCCTCATCCCATTCAAAAGATAAAACATCAGGCAAAGCTATTTCTTCCATGTATATACAATGTATCTACATTATAATATAAATTTGAGGATTGTCAATAAGGAAGACTTGAAAAAATCCCCGCTTTGTACCACAAAACCCCTCCCCCCGCAATTAGTTTTTGTCCTTTAAAACTTTACGCAAATGCTCCTCCTGATTAAATCCATCCTTGACGAATGTTCTGTCAACTAATCTAAATGGTGAGGAAAATGCTGATCATGACCATAATAAAAATTTCTATCGAACAGTTGTTTTACCCTTGGAATCAATCCTTTTGCAAAAACATCTTGTCTTACAACATCAACAGTTTCCAATTTAGTAAACCTCCTATGTTCGACTACGTAATATTCGATTCCTTCTTTCATATCAATGGGGTATTGCCTATGACTTGTATGAAAAACCTCACGCAGTGGATGGCGAACATTTGCTGCGAGTTTACCTGGATTCAAAATATTTGGAGTCCACATCAAAAATAAATGAGATGCGTCTTTTAACTTTGGCCTTTTAGGAAAAGACAATCGTTCCGACGATGCAGCCATTTTGTGATTATATCAAAATTGAAAAAGTGAGGAGGAAAATTTTGGTTTTGAAGAAAGAAATCCCCAGCAGCTACCTCAAATCCTAGTTGCTTGAAAGACGAATAGTAAGCTTATATCCCATAACTTGTGCGATTTTTTGCAAGAACTCAAGGGAAGGATTTACGCCACCTGACTCCAATCTTGCAATTGCAGATTGTTTTGTGCCAACTTTTTTGGCTACGTCCTTTTGAGTCATTTTGTTTTTTATTCGTGCCGCGATAAGCTGTGAGATCACAGCGTAGCGAGGGGCGAGTTTATCAAACTCCTTTTTTGTTGCTATGTCCGATAGCAATTCTTTTTCTAAATTCTTCCATTTACTCATAAAATGAGTATAACATAAACGTTATAATTATGTGCGAGCGTTGAAACAAGCGCGTTAAAAAATTGTTGAATGAGTTGTCAGGGGGATTCCTCACAAACTTGTTGAGGAGGGGGTGCAAATCACCCGACCAACGAATGAAACAATTTTAGCGCGACTTTCATGCGAGCGAGTTTTGGTACTTTTGCGGCCAAAAGTACAAAGAAAAAAGAAATTAAGATCCTGAAACAATTTCAGGATGACAGCGAGAAGAAGAAAAGTTTTGAAGAAAGAAAATCCCTGGCAATGACCTATTGTCCCTTCTGCAACAAGCAAAAAGTATCGTAAGCGCTGGTACGTTTCACCCCGAAAAATCTTACTTTTCGTCTTCGACTCAAAGAGCGATTCACGGGGCAGGCTACTCTGTTCGGAATGCCTGGCCCGTAAATTTTGCAAATAAAAAATGCTCGGCTGTGACCTATTGTCCCTTCTGCAACAAGCAAAAAGTATCGTAAGCGCTGACGCGTTTTACTTCCCTGTTCGGAATGGGAAAGGGTAGTTCCACGTCGCTCTAACAACCGAGCAAATTATTATATCAAATTCAAAAATTTTATGGGCGGAAAAGGTGGTACCATACCGCTCAAATTACCAAGGAATTACTGTCTTCAAAAATCAATGTACTCATTGACTCTCTAACACGTGAGGAGAAATATAATTTTTAAATCTACTCGTTCAACCATTAGTACAGGTAAGCTTAAGACCTCGCGGTCCTTCCACTGCCTGCCTATCAACCAGGTAGTCTACCTGGGGTTTACGTTACCTTGCGGTAACAGAGATCTAATCTTGGAGACGGCTTCCCACTTAGATGCTTTCAGCGGTTATCCGTTGGAAACATAGTTACCCAGCGCTGCTCTTGTAAGAACAACTGGCACACCAGGGGTTTCCTCATCCCAGTCCTCTCGTACTAGGGGCGAATCTCCTCAAATCTCAATCGGTTGTCCTGGATAGAGACCGAACTGTCTTACGACGTTCTGAACCCAGCTCGCGTACCGCTTTAACGGGCGAACAGCCCGACCCTTGGGAGCTTCTCCACCCCCAGGATGCGATGAGCCGACATCGCG
>Ga0209515_10000174_pt1 | contig 121147 bp, 130 predicted proteins | sample Subgroupgradi54m_FD_187454 | JGI IMG/M metagenome (GOLD analysis project Ga0209515, IMG submission 187454) | Subsurface groundwater microbial communities from S. Glens Falls, New York, USA - GMW60B uncontaminated upgradient, 5.4 m (SPAdes)... ... | reverse complement strand
GCGGAATTCGTTGAGCTACCACTGAATCCGAGCGTACGTTTGAGTTGAGAGCCACCACGCACGCGGAGCGTGCGAATCATTCAAGGTTTTTGCTAAAATAGGTTCTAGCGGAGTACAATAGAGACTCCAAAATCAAACCTAACTGATTTTTTGGCGCAGAAATTTTGGCGGCGCGAAGCGCCGCGTATGGAGGGAGGGGGTTTCCGCGCGCTTCGCGCGCGTGGAGTGAGAGGTTCAGAAAATACAGATCCGAAAATTTTGGAGGGAGATTTTTTTAGGAGGTCTGCAAATTTATATATGCGTTTGCCCCACCCACCCATGCGCACGCATGAAACATAGCTCCCTTAAATTACCAAACGAGTAATTTTAATTTACCATTGATCTTTCGCATAATTTCTATTTGTTTCTTAAATAATTCATGTTCGTCTCCGTTTAGAGTTCTAACTCTACCATCTAGAAAATCATACCTAATATCGTTGAAATCTTTTACGTAGAAATTTCCATAATCCGTTTCGACAAAATACTCGCGATTTATATACTGGATATTTTTGATTCCAAACTCGGCCATTTTATCTTTTCCAATTTGTTCACCTACTAATTTAAAGTCGTGTCCAAGTTTTCTTAATTTTCGATCTAACTCTGAAATATCAATGAAGTCTCCAGTCATTACAAAAATTCCTTTTAGGAGGAGCTCTGTATAGAACGAAAGTAAAATATAAAAATTTCTAATCCAAGCGGCGTCGGGGTTAGGATGACGAGCTAAATAATCTAACTCAATAAAGTGAAGAGCTGTTTCAACTCTTGTTGCGAGTCTTTGACCAATTTGTTTCTTTTCCCCTTCACTCATAACTTTGTATGTTATACTAATTATGCACACAATCAAACAGGAGAAGTCTTTTTTAATGGCCGTCTCGAACGATCAAGATTTCTCTTGGTTGTGTGCATCGGGGCGGCCATTTGAGTTATGAAATATTTTTTGTATACAAGAAAATCAACTGATGTAGAGGACAAACAAGTTTTGTCCATCGAAGCGCAACTCTCCGAGTTGCGTGCGCTCGCGCGAAAAAATGAGTTAGCAATCGTCGAGGAATTTGTCGAAAAAAAATCCGCAAAGATTCCGGGCCGTGCGATATTCAATGATATGATGTCGCGCATTGAACGCGGTGAAGCGCAGGGAATAATTTGCTGGAAAATTGATCGTCTCGCACGCAATCCGGTAGATGGCGGACAAGTACAGTGGTTTTTACAACAAGGCGTGATTCGCCACATCCAAACGCACGACCGCTCGCACTATCCGAACGACAATGTTCTGATGATGTCTGTAGAACTTGGTATGGCGAATGAATATATCCGGCAGTTGAGCGCGAATACAGCTCGCGGTTTGAGACAAAAAGCACGGCAAGGAATTTATCCCGGCCTCGCCCCTATCGGCTACATAAATGATCCAACTACTAAAACAATTCGCGTTCACAAAAAGAATGCAAAACTCGTGCGTGAGATGTTTGAGCGATATGCGAGCGGAAGCGTAACGCTCGATAATTTGGTTACTCTGCTTGAAGATGCAGGAGTTATGTCCAAAGGAAATCGCCGTGTCCACATTTCGCGCATTTCATTCATATTGCAAAACCCGTTTTACTACGGCCACTTCCGTTACGCAAGCGAAGTATACGAAGGAACTCATGAGCCACTCATTTCAAAAGCATTGTATGACAAAGCGAACGCAGTTTTGCGCGGACGTGGCCGAACACTCGCGGTCAAAGATGATCCCGCGCCGTACTGCGACCTCTTGCGTTGCAGTTTTTGCGGCATGGGCATTACAGCCGAAGTGAAAGAAAAACATCAGAAGAACGGCAACGTACATCACTACACTTATTACCGTTGCACCCGCAAAAACAAATCCGTGAAATGTAAAGAGGTGCCGGTTCGTAGCGAGCTTTTAGACGCGCAACTCTCGGCGCTTATTGTTGACTACGCGATGCCGCATGAGTGGATTTCTCCATTTTCCACATTACTTGAAACAGAGGCCGCTAACGCTTCAAAAACGGCGGCGGAGACCGTTCGAGAACTGCGGGACAAAGTTTTTGATATTTCTCGGCAAATAACGCGCCTAACGGACTTGTATGTCGCCGAGGATATTGATCGGGAAGATTACTTATCCCGCCGTCGCGCTCTCATAAGCGAGCGCAGGACGATTGAAGAAAATATCGTCCGTCTTGAACGAGCCCCCGCCGCGTGGGTTGAACCTGTCCGTAGTTGGATTAAAGACGCTTCAACACTGGAAAAAACCGCGGAAGCAGAAGACCTCCTTTTGAAAAAATCCTCCCTCCAAAAAATTTTCGGATTGAACCTCTCACTCCACGCGCGCGAAGCGCGCGGAACGCCCATTTCTCCTTACGCAGCGCTTCGCGCCGCCAAAATTTCTGCGCCAAAAAATCAGTTAGGTTTGATTTTGGAGCATTGAACAGCAATTGAACCTCCGATTTGTGGAAAGTTTCCTTGCTTTCTTGGCTGGCATCGGAGTTGCCTCTGCGTACCACTTGAGCTCGAGTGAAGAAGACTGCTTACCCCTGACCACATTTATCTGTTCACTTGTTTGGGTGCTATGGGAAGTGGTTGAATATCATGACCGGAAAGAGTACACAGTCTTTCCCAAAAGAGCTATCAGGCGCGTTCTGTTATACACGAACATAGTAGAGTTCGAGAAAGCGGTTACCCTTATGCTCATTGAGCGCGCCTTTGCGGTGAAGATACTTGAACCCGTTAAGGTTACGACGGATCCGGAGCTCGAGGAAAAGCGTGCCCGATTCAAAGGCGCGCACGAAAGGGCCGTTGAGCTTCATCTGGCGAAGAAAAACCCGAAAACATACTTTGACCGTGCCGTTCCCGCCTCGGAGGCTTCGTCAAACACACCCGTCGTCCCCGCAGTGATGGCTTGACACCCTTGTTCTTGGAGATTCTTACGAGCCGTGCGCCAAAACGCGCACGGCTTTTTCTTTTCCTCTTCTTATCATATACTTTGCTTGTCCCGTCTACTTACTACTAGCTACTTTCTACTTACTTACTTTCTTTTTATGATCATTACTTACCTCGGAGGAGAATTCGTTAAGGTTCAGTTTGGTGATACCGTGCTTGCCTTCAACCCGCCGTCAAAAGAGTCAAAGCTCAAGGCGACGCGTTTTGGTGCCGATGTGGTGCTCGTCAGCATCAATCACCCCGATATGAACGGCGTTGAGCAGGTCGCGCATGGCGAAAGGCAGCCCTTCGCGATTACGGGTCCGGGTGAGTACGAAATAAAAGGCGTCGTGGTGCGAGGATTTCCGACCGAATCCATGTTCGGCGGTGAAAAACATAGCAACACCGTTTACACCGTCGACCTAGAGGGTATGAAGCTTTGTTTCCTCGGAGCGCTCTCGTCGAGCGACCTTCCTGCTGACCTTAAAGAGGAACTTGATGAAGTGGACATTCTTTTTGTTCCCATCGGAGGGGAAGGAGTGCTGACACCCGCGCAGGCGGAAAAGCTGTCGGTCACGATTGAGCCACACTTGGTTATTCCGATGCACTTTGAGGGTATGGGCGCTGCCGGCTCACTCAAGCAATTTTTGAAGGAAGCAGGGGAGGAGAAGTCAGAGATGCAAGATAAACTCACCATCAAAAAGAAAGATTTGGAAGGGAAGGAGGGGGAAGTGATCGTGCTCCGCACGAATAACCAATAACCAAGATACAATAAACAATTCCGAGTTTGAGTTTTTGAATTTCAATTTTGTTTGGTGATTGTTCCTTGCTTCTTGATTATTAATTGTATGCTTTCTCTTCTCCACAAACTTCAGCGACAACCACTGCGAGTGCGTAAACAAATCGCATTTGTTTTTTCCGCGAGTGTCACGGGTATTATTGTTATTTTCTGGATTGTTGGTATTTCGGCAGGAGAATTTGCATCACAGACCATAGCCGATACCGGAGTGCAAGAGACAGGTCCATTTAAAGCGCTTACCGAAGGGCTCAGTACATTTTGGAATGACACCACCGGGGCACTCAATGATGTCGCAGGGGCATTTTCGAGCCTCACCAAAGAGTTTCCGTCCACGACGACAAAACCGAGCGCTGAAACCGTTTCGGAGTAGAAAAAGGGTGGCGTTCGCTTCTTAAATATAGTAATATGGAGGCCACTAGTATGGTCTTTCACCGTCATTCTTATGGCACAACCTGAACCTAAAATCACTCCCCATCAGAACGTTATCGCACGAAGCATTACGACCGAAATGAAGGAGTCGTATCTTGACTACGCGATGTCCGTCATTACGTCGCGCGCGCTTCCGGATGTCCGCGATGGCCTCAAGCCCGTGCATCGTCGCATTCTCTATGCGATGAACGGCATGGGACTCACCGCCTCCGCCAAGACCCGTAAATCAGCAACTGTCGTCGGTGAAGTGCTCGGTAAATATCACCCGCACGGCGACATTTCCGTCTATGACGCGATGGTCAAAATGGCGCAGACCTTTTCGTTCCGCTATCCCCACGTTATCGGACAAGGAAATTTTGGTTCACTTGACGGCGACTCGGCTGCCGCGATGCGTTATACCGAGGCCAAGATGTCGCGTCTCGCGGGAGAGCTCCTTCGTGATATTGATAGAGACACGGTTGATTTTCGTCCCAATTACGACGGAATGCACAAAGAGCCGGTGGTCCTTCCCGCGTCGGTGCCGAACCTTCTCCTCAACGGTACACTCGGTATCGCCGTCGGTATGGCGACCAACATTCCTCCGCACAACCTGCGTGAAGTCCTTGGCGCGACCGTACACCTCATAGAAAACGAAGACGCGACCACCGATGACCTTCTGCAGTTTGTCACCGGTCCCGACTTTCCGACAGGCGGCCTTGTGTTCGGCTCGTCCGACCTTAAGCATGCCTACGCGACCGGTAAGGGTGGCGTCGTGACCCGTGGTGTCGCCGAAATTATTGAAAACAAGAGCGGACAGCATCAAATCATCATCACCTCCATTCCGTATCGCGTGAACAAAGCGGAAATGATTATCCAAATCGCCGACCTCGTGCGCGAAAAGAAAATTGACGGCATCAAGGGACTTCGCGACGAATCCACAAACGAAGTACGTGTGGTGATTGACCTCAAGCAGGGAAGTTTCCCCGAAAAAGTGCTGAACTTTCTGTACAAGCACACCCAGCTTGAGGAGGCATTCCACTTTAACGTGGTTGCGCTCGTAAATGGTGTACCGCAAACGCTCTCCCTCAAGGCGCTTTTGGAACAGTTTATCCTCCATCGCAAAGAGGTGGTGAAGCGCCGAACCGCGTTTGACCTCCGTCAGGCCGAAGCGCGCGAGCATATACTGCTTGGTCTCAAAAAAGCGCTTGACCATATAGACGAAATCATCAAGCTCATCAAAAAGTCCAAGGACGTGGACGAGGCACGCCAAGGGCTCATCAAAACCTTTCGGTTTTCCGAAATCCAGGCGCAGGCAATTTTGGATATGCGTTTGCAGAAGCTCGCCGGACTTGAACGCAAGAAGATTGAGGATGAACTGCGCGAGGTGCAGGCACTTATCGCGGAACTACGGTCCATTCTCGGAAGCCCGAAGAAAATGCTCGCGGTTATCAAGAAAGAGCTTTTGGATATTGCCGAAAAGTACGGTGACGACCGTCGCACTCGCGTGGTAAAGCACGGCGCCAAGGCGTTTTCCGAAGAAGACCTCATTCCCGATGAGGAAGCGGTGCTAGTGCTTACCAAGGGTGGCTACATCAAGCGCACCGACCCCGAAGAGTACCGCAAACAGCGCCGAGGAGGCGTGGGAGTGGTGGACCTTGACACCAAGGACGAAGATTTCGTCACGCACGTTATCACGGGCTCAACCCACAACGACTTCCTGTTCTTTACGGACAAAGGGAAGGCATTTCAGATAAAGATGTACGAGATTCCGGAAGGCAAGCGCGCCACGAAGGGCAAGTCCATTATGAACTTCCTCGCACTTTCCGCAGACGAGAAAGTAACCTCAATTCTGCCGATGCCGAAATCCATGAAGGCTGTCGAAGGGCTTTCACTCCTTATGGTGACGAAAAACGGCGTGGGCAAGAAGACCGCTGCTTCTGGTTTTCATGATGTACGCCGAAGTGGTCTTATCGCTGTCAAACTTCGTCCAGGCGACGAGCTTGTCTCGGCTTCATTTGTGGAGAAAGGAGATGAGGCGGTGCTCGTCACCTCCAAAGGGCAGTCGATTCGCTTCAAGGAGAGCGATATCCGCGAGATGGGGCGTGGCGCGTCGGGTGTGAAGGCGATGAGTCTCGGAAAAGGAGACAGCATCGTTGGTACCGGTATCATCCATAAGAAACCCGCCCGAACGACTGACGGCGTTCAGTCGGGCGGGGATGAAAAACCGGAACTCCTCGTGATTATGCAGAACGGTTACGGCAAAAAGACGCTACTCAAAGAATACAAAACCCAAAAGCGAGGCGGGTCGGGCATTAAGACTGCCAAAATAACTCCTAAGACCGGACCGCTTATCGCCGCGCACGTGGTGGTCTCACCCGAAGAAGAGGTCGTCGCTATCTCAAAGAAAAGCCAGGTTATCCGCACAGGCGTCAACGAAATCGCTTCGCTCGGCAGACAGACCCAAGGCGTGCGAATTATGAAATTAAGGGAAGGAGACAGTATTGCGTCGCTCACCTGCCTCTAAACGACAAAATTCTAAACACTAAATCCTAAATACTAAACAATATCTAAATCTCAAATAAGAAAAAGCTGAAACAAAATTCTAGTTTGCTAAGTTTGGGATTTGAGTTTTGGTGTTTGTTCAGAATTTAGGTTTTAGAGTTTCGGATTTAAAACTGCACAGCAGTGCTGTATACTATCTAGTATGTTTCTTGAACCACATGCGGTAATTGCGGAGATGGACTTCCAAAGTGGCGCTCGCGTCGCCGACTTTGGCGCCGGCACGGGAACCCTTTCCGTGCTTCTTGCGCACGCGGTGGGGGATAAGGGTAAGGTCTACGCTATTGAAGTGCAGAAGGGTCTCTTGGATAAACTAAAGAACCACACCAAGGAGGCGCGTGTACACAACGTAGAGGCACTCTGGGGCGATATTGAGCGCGTAAACGGCACACACCTCAAGGACGCCTCGGTAGACGCTGTGGTGGTATCAAACGTCCTGTTTCAGGTTGACGATAAGGCGGGACTGGTCGCCGAGGCAAAGCGCATTCTCATTCCTGGAGGCAAGGTTCTTCTCATAGACTGGACGGAATCGTTCGGAGGACTGGGTCCGCACAAGAGTGCGGTAGTAAACGAGAAGGCGGGGCGCGAGCTCTTTGAAAAAGGCGGTTTCCAGTTTTTGAAAAAGATAGACGCGGGACAGCATCATTATGGTATGATATTCAAGAAGAGTTGACACGAATGCAACGAATTATTATGCGAATGCTACCAATCTACGAATTCCTAATCTTTCCGTTCTCGTGTTTGAAGCATCCGTGCATTAATTTGTAGCATTCATATCACGCTTTTTATTATGAATTCCTTCCAAACCATCATTCTCGGCATTTTCGGCTTCTTCATCATCGTGGGGCTTCTTGCGGTATCAATGGTGAGGTCAAATAAAAATGCCGATAAAGTAGCCCTTACGATGTGGGGAAGCGAATCAAGTGCAGAGGTTAACACTCTTATTCGTAACCTGTACGAAAACAGTAAGCAGATTTCGCTTCGATACACGCAGTTTGACGAGTCAAAACTTGACCAGGCGATTATTGAGGCACTTGCGGTAAATAGAGGGCCAGACTTAGTCCTCCTTCCACTTAGCCTCCTGCTCCGTTATGACGATAAGATCAAGCCAATACCCTACGAAACATATTCCGAGCGTACTTTCCGCGACACATTCATACAAGAGGGCGACCTTTTTCTCGGACCCAAAGGCATTTTTGCCCTTCCGTTCTCACTCGACCCGCTTGTCATGTACTTCAATCGGGATATGTTGGACGAAGCGGGTATTTCCACACCGCCAAAATACTGGGACGAGTTTCTTACTCTCGCGAAGAACATTAGCGTCAAAGATGACACGGGAAATCTCTCCCGAAGCGCGGTCGCTTTGGGTGAATTCAGAAACATTCTCTCAGCTCGGGAAATTCTCTCAGCACTGCTCATGCAAAGTGGGAGTGGCGTTTTTGGCTTCAGTTCGTCGGGCAGTCTCCGCGGAACACTTACTCAGCAAGGAACACCCGCGGTGTTAGACTTTTATACCGAGTTTGCTAACCCTCTAAAGCCGGTGTATTCGTGGAACCGCTCACTTCCGTCTGCATACAATCAGTTCCTCACTTCCAAACTTGCGGTCTACTTCGGCTTCGGAAGCGAGTATCCGGAGCTCCAAAAGGGGAACCCTAACCTCAATTTTGATGTCGCCATCCTTCCGCGCCCCCGCAATGCTTCGGTTGGGATTACCTACGGTAAGCTTACCGGTGTGGCTTTGCTTCGTGCCGCGAAGAATCCGTCGGTCGCGCTTCAGGTTGCCCTGTCGCTTACCACTCCTTCGGCGGCAGGTTTCCTACACAAAAAAAATGGACTTCCACCCGTACATCGCGCACTTTTGGCGGACAAACCCGCCGATCCGTTTGGCGCAGTCCTGTACGACTCCGCCTCACGCTCCCGAGGATTTCTTGACCCGAACCCTGCGCTTTCGGGGGACATCTTCAAGGCTATGATAGAATCGGTGACGAGCGGAAAGGCACGAAGCTCGGAAGCGCTCGGAAGAGCAAATCAAGAACTGCAGAGCGCGCTTCGCTAGCTTACTAGCTCGTTAGCTTTTTAGCTTGCTAGTTAAGTCATTTAATTTTTTTGTTTTACTCCTAAACAGCCAGCAAGCTAATCAGCTAGAAAGCTATGCACCGACTTTTCCTCACAACTCTCTCGTTTCTTGCTATACTTACCGTAGTCTCCCCTACATTCGTTTTTGCAACTGCTCCTTCGCAAACTCCCGCCTATCAAGCTTCTTACGTTCCGTGCGGTACGGATGATGTAAAGCCAAAGGACGGCGTTGTAGACAACCCCTGCGGTTTCAGCGATGTCATTGTGCTGGCGAAACGCTTGATTACGGGGTGGATTATTGGAGGGGTCACCTTTGCCACGATGGGCTTCGCCTATGCCGGCTACCTTTATATCACCGCGATGGGTTCGTCCGAGAAAATCAGTCACGCGCACTCCATCTTCACCAAGACCATTTTCGGCTTCATCTTTATGCTTTCCGCGTGGCTTATCGTGTATGAGTTTCAAAATGTTTTCCTTACCGACAAGGCAAAGGAGAATTCTTTTCTGGAACCGTCGTGTGCGAAAGGCGAGACACTGGTAAATGGAAAATGTAAGTAACGTCGGGTGGTAGAGAAAAAGTTAAGATAATCCATAGTATGCTACAAAGGAAACAAACATCTATACTTCGAAAAACACGAGCGATTATGTGGGGTGCACTCTCTTCTTTTCTGTTGTTTTCACCTCTTTCGGCTTCCGCCGACTGCACCGACCCAAACAAGCTCTGCAACCCGATTAAGTTTGATAACCTCACCTCCTTTTTTCTTGCTCTCGTAAATACCGTCATTCAGTACGGCGCGCTCCTTATCGTCCTTTTCATCGTCTTTGCCGGATTTAAGTTTGTGACAGCACAAGGAAACAGCGAAAAGATAAGCGAGGCGCGTCAGATGCTTACCTGGATCGTGGTAGGTGCCTTCGTCCTGCTTGGTGTGTATGTTATCCGTGCCGCCATCTGCGGTACCGTGGGACAGCTCGGTGTGGATGCGAAATGCTAGCTTGAGGCAACTGGCACGGGAACACGTAACCTGTAACTGGAACAAGCAAAAAGAACTCATAACTGGAACTTGTAACTGGAACAAAAAGAAATGAAAACAAAAATCCAAAAATTTTCTTCTCTACTTACTACTTACTACTTACTACTTACTTTTCCCTTGCTTGCTTTTGCCACCGACCCAAACCTGACCGTCTTTACCAACACGAATCCAAATCTCAATATCACCACCCTTGCAAACAAGTTTTCCGGTATCGCGAACACCATTATCCCGTTTCTTATCGGTATTGCGTTTGTCATTATCGTCTGGGGCATTTTTAAATATATTTTGCACGCGGGGGACTCTGAACAGGTCGCTAAAGGCCGAATGTATATTGTCTACGGCGTCGTCGCGCTCTTTCTGATGCTTTCCTTCTGGGGATTTGTTACAATGATTCACACCAGTTTGTTCGGATAGCGCAATGCGAATATACGAATGCATCCGAATATACGAATAGCTATGCATAAGAAAAAAATGATTAACAAGATTTTTGCAATAGGTGCAGGATTAGTGCTCTTGGCTGGTATTGCTGGAGTACCCTCTACTACCCTTGCGTTTCCTTGTTACGCAAATGATGGCACCAATGCCTACGTCGGGGAGTCGCCCTGTTCTAGCGGGTCTTCTGCTGAAGGGAGCGGGAACGGAGGCGAGAAAATAACTACCTTCGGAGGACTTCTTGACGCCCTAAACGGTCTCATGAACGCTATTGTCCCGTTTCTTGTCGGGCTAGGCGTCTTCGTGGTTATTTACGGAGTTTTTGGCTATATCGCTCACTCTGCCGAAGAAGAAAAACGCGCCGAAGCCAGGCAGTTTATCCTATGGGGAGTTATTTTTATCTTTCTGATGCTCTCGATATGGGGCTTAGTAAATATTTTGGTCAACACCTTTGAGTTCAAGCGAAACGCCCCGACGGTTGAGTCGGTCTTTCCCGCTTAGATTCTGAACAGGCTCTTAGTAGAGTATAATTAAATCGCTATGGATATTTCAGGTTTTTTGGCAAAGATACAAGGCATCTTGGATAACATTGTCCCATTCATCGTTGGACTCGCAGTCTTTGTCATCATCTGGGGCATTTTTACCTACATTACCCAGGCTTCAAATGAGGAGAAGCGAGAGGAGGCGAAGAAATATATTCTCTGGGGCGTTGTTGGGGTGTTTATGATGCTCTCCATCTGGGGATTTGTGAATATCTTGCTCAATACATTTAGCCTTGATAATCAGATTAACTCTGACACGATTCCGAAAGTGCCACAGCTGGTGATGCCTGGAGGTAATGGCGGAGGTGGGCCGTGCACTAATGGCACTAAAGTTGTAAACGGAAAGGTAGTCTCTTGTTAATAATCCATCCTTGAGTTGACATTCGTATGTTCAAAAAGTTTGCACCAAAAGTGTTCCTAGCGCTTACCCCCTTATTTGTCCCGCTCTTTGCCCTTGCCGATATCGGTGCCGTGACCAACCCGCCGGCAAACGTGACCGCACTGCTCAATAAGATTAGTGTTGTCATCATTAACCCCATTATCTATATCATGTTTACGGCGGGGTTTGTGGTCTTCATCTGGGGACTGGTGCAATTTGTGGCGCATCTTGATAATGAAGAGGCGCGCAGTACCGGCGGAAAGCATATGCTCTGGGGCATCATCGGTATGGTCATTATGGTCGGGGTAGTGGGTATCGTGAACATCATTCAGAACACCATCGCGGGGATAGGAGGGTAGGGAGATGGAACATGAAATATGGAGCATGGAACACCAAGAAGAGATGAAATAGGTAACATGAAGTATGGAATAGGAAGCAAAAAATGGAGCATGGAACATGAAGGATGAAAAAAAGGGGGAACAAAAGTATCATGAACGATTGCATGGCTTAATGGATGAGTACGTCCATTCCATCTACCGAGCGACCAAGAGCTTTCCTAAGGAAGAACAATTCGGGGCGACTTCACAATTACGACGGGCATCGCTTTCAGTAGTGCTCAATTATGTAGAAGGCTACGCGCGACAACGTAGCGCGGTGCACAAGAATTTCCTTGAGATTTCCTTTGGTTCGCTTAAGGAGTCGGCGTACCTTACTGGATTTTCGTTGCAGGAAGGATGGCTAAAAGAATCGATGTACACGGTACTCCAGAAGCTTGAAAAGGAAATAGGGGCCATGATATGGGGCATATTACGTAAGATGTGAGATGTAGTATTGGTTGCGGGACTTATCCTTCATGTTCCATCCTCCATCCTCCATCTTCCATATTTCCCGCTATCCACAAGGGTGCTTGTTGCATAGACCAGTGAATAGGCTACAATAAGAAGGATTTAACAAATAAAGGGGTCGTATTACTAACTTATTTATTAATATTTTATTAGTGCTATGAAGAAATTTTTAATTGCGACGTCAGCCTATCTCTTGCCGGTCGTGGCGTTTGCCGCGGGAACACCTGCAACCGAGAGTGATAACCTCGTTGACCTCATCAATCAGATAAACGCGGTCATCAATGCGATTATCCCGTTCCTCGTCGGTATCGCGGTCCTTATCATCATCTGGGGTGTCTTCAATTACATCGCGGGTGCCGGTGACGAAGAGAAACGTGCGCAGGCCAAGCAGTACATCGTCTGGGGTGTTGTCGGTGTGTTTATTATGCTCTCCATTTGGGGACTCGTGAACGTACTCGTCAACAGTTTTGACCTTAAGAAGACTCCGCTTCCGGAAGAAAAGCTCCCGAGCTTTGGTGGTGAGCCACTACAGCAAGGACGATAAGACGACCTTATCTAAGCAGAATCTTAACCACCCCGACTTCTCTGTCGGGGCGGTTTTGTATATAAAACGCCAAGGATTTTGGTCCTTGGCGTTCGTGCGCTTATTCGCTCCGCGAATGAGCAAATTTGCTAATACCCTCGGCTCGGGAGGAGCACTCGTCCTCCATGGGCGTTAAGCCGGTACCGCTCACCCTGTGTGGTAGCGGTGGTGTTGTGGCCACCGCCTTGCGACACGGCCTGTTGCGGTGTTGCTTGAGGTACTCCTCCACCCCCACCTCCTCCGCCAATAGCCATCGGCGTGACCCCCGTGATGCCCGCGTTGGGCATCGAAGGCACTACGAGGGGTGATGTCGCCCCGGGAGGACGCTTGCCGGTCACGAGCTCCCGCCATGTCCGAGCAACTGGCGGGATTGAGGTGATGGTGAAGTTGGTCTGCGCGTACGTGACCGGTGGCTGTAAGCCAACCTGTTGTGTTGTCACCGTACCGGTAATGTTGGTGCTCATTAAATAATGACGACCAATGTTTGCTGTCCGAGGACCGACACACCCTGTGGTAAAAGTGACGATTGCAAAAGTGACGAAGAGCAAAAGAGATCTTTTCATAAAGCAGACTTTCTGGTTGTTCAAGCGCTCGTTTTGTGGTCATACGACCACTGCTCGCCTTCGGCGGTTGCGGTCATACGACCACTGCTCGCCTTCGGCGGTTGAGGCTTGAGGGGTTTACGGAATCTGCAGATATTATAGCACAAAAATTGGTAATAAGTCAAGAAAAACCGCCACGTAGCTTGAGGCTACTCGGCGGATGCAAGAATGAGAAAGAGCAGGGTTTTTGGGCTACCGATTACCCCGCAGTATTGGCGCGCCACTCTGGCGCTGTCCGACCACCGGACCTTGTCCCGATGAGGGGGTAATTTGTGATGACCGATTCTCCGGCAAAAGGGTAGGTGCACCACTTTGTCGTTGTCCATAGGGTGGCCCCACAGCCGTGGAGGGCGTAATCGCAGATGTTCCGCGATTTGACTGGAGTGTGAGCGCGCCACTACTGCGGTACCCGTAGCTCGGTCCCGTGCCAAAGCTTCCGGAGGAACCAGAGCCGGAGTATCCGCCACCGTAGCCACCGCTGTATCTTCCGAATGAGGAGTATCCAGAGCCACCATAGTAGCGCGGGGCGACCCACTCTACGTTCGCGGAAAGTTCCGGACCGCCAGGGGCCGTCACCAGGATAATGAACGGAGCGGGGACTATGATGATATTGGTTTGCACCACAATCACCGTGTTCGTGGTCTGCCCGCGGGTGAGTGGGCAGATGAGAAGCGAGAGGACAAGCAGGAGTGTTTTCATGCAGTTTTCTGGTTGTTGATTTTTTCAATGTTCAAGGACTTTATAGAACACTTGGCCTGACAGTGGTACCGGTATAGAAGCTTTGCTACCCGTTCCGTTAACGAGTACCATCGGCTCCCAGTTTTTAAGGTTTAGGCTGACGTACACGACGTACGTCCTTCCTGCCTTCGTGGGCCAGGTGACATTGATAAGAATGCCTCCTAGTGTTCGTTCCAAGTTGACCATGAGTTGCAGGGTGGTTTTCACCTCAACCGGACCGTAGGTTGACCAACGTTCGCCGTTCCACTTGATGTAACGCACCTCGTAGGTGCCGAGTGCGGGTGGAGAGAACACGACCTCCTGGTTTGACCCGATGACAAAGCGTCGCTCAATGAATTGCGAATCGGGCGCTCCGACGAGGTAGAGACCTACCCAGTCAAAAAAGGTGAAGAAGGTGTTGTTGGTCCAGCTGACGGAAACGCTATCGCCAAGCGCGATGCTGACAGGAGCGTTAGTTGCGGTGGACGTAGGTGTGCCCGCTCCCCCCGCTGGCGGAGCTCCGGACGATGAACTTCGATTTGCGCTCAAAGTAAGTGCTCCGTGAGTATTGGAGTGGTAAATGAGTGGGTCGGCGAATACCGCTGTTCCACCGGTGTTATCACGGCTTCCGAGAAGGACGGTCGTGCCATCCGAACGCTCGCCGTAAATCGGCTGGGCGGTGGCGGTGAGTTGTAAAAGTGCAAGGAGAAGAAGAAAAACTGTAGTTTTCATTTTTTAGATTTTCTGTGGTTGACCGAGTTGACCGTAAGAGTGTTCTAAACCGAACTCTAACATAAATTCCTAGCTTGTCCACTACTTAAAGCAAAACCGCCCCGACATAAGTCGGGGCGGTTTTCTGCCTTTTTGTCTATCAGCTGTTCCAATTACCTGTTACAAGTTCCAGCTCTCTCCTAATGTTCATGGTCCTTCTCCTCTTCTTCCTCTTTCGCCTGTTTTCGGCGAGCGAGAATGATGGCGAGAATAATCGCAAGGAGAAGAAGCAAAAGGTATCCAAAGGTGCTGTTCATCCATCCAAAGAGGGAAGAGGCAGTAAGCCCACTCCACCCCTTCGTTACTTCAATAGAGGGACAAGTGAGCACCTTCGTTTTTCCACCCGAAAGAATAGTGACGGATGTATTTTTGGTGCCGGGCGCATCGTACGTCTTGGTGGTACTTGCGGTAGTGGCGACGAGAGCATCATCTCCACCCCACAGGTATTCAAAGGTTCCGTTTCCACCGATAGTAGCGACGGTCCACAGCACCTTGTCGTGAGGGCGTGGTGTCGTCGTGGAGGGAACACAGATTCCTTGAATATCGGCAACTACAACTAGAGGTGTCGTAGGTTTGACCGTAGTCACGGTTACGATACGAGGACCAACCGATGCAGAGTTCGTACAGGCAACCACGGCGCGGTTTGTGCCGTCGGTGACGGTAAGAAGGGCGGATTTTATGCCATTAGTGGTATAGGCTTTTGAAACAAGTGGACGAGTTCCCACGAGGCCGTCGGTTCCGTCCCACGTGTAGGTGGTGGAAGCGGTAGTACCCGACACAATTGAGAGCCACGTAACCGTTTCGCCGGGAAGGGGACGCTCGGGAGTTGCATAACACGAAGCTCCAAAGCTAGGGACCGTCACGGTTTGCACCGATCCCGCGCCAATAACAACCGAACCACACGAAACAGTGGTCAGTTGATTTCCCGAGGTAATGGAAAGAGTGGCAAATTTATCACCGTTTGTCGCATACGTTTTTGAAACGGTGCTGGTGTTGCCTGAAAGTCCTTCGGTACCGTTCCAAGTATAGATATACGAACCAGAGCCTCCGGTAACGGAAGAGAACCAGGTGACAGGCTGTCCTGTGGTAGCATTGAGTCGGGTGGGAGCGCAGGATACTGACATACCGCTCGAGGTTATATAACGCGAATTTTGAGAAGAATAACCGCCATACTGTGAACTCTGCTCGGAACCACCTGACGGAAAACCACGATTGGGAAGAAGGTACATGCTCCCGCTTACGAAGTTTTGTCCGTAGGTGACTGTCGGGGCATAGTAGATTTGCGCGTGGGTAGAGAAGGGGAGCAGATAGGCAACTGAAAACACAAGCACCATAATGGCGCGAAAAGAGACGTTGTTTTTAAGCGTATTTTCCATAGTCGTATTATAGCAGATAACATAGTTTTGTCAATGTGAGGGTTTTGCCTAAGTAAGCTCGGTTTTCCAACTGTAAGAAAGATTTTTGACTCACCTGTGGATATCCTCGTTATGACCCTAGACTAAGAGGGAGTATACTTAGCTAAACATCTCTGTAAGCTTTTTTATTCCCCGAATACCCCGTCAGCTTACTACGGAGTGGTTGGGGAATTAGGGAAGGGGGTCGGGGAAACGGGAGTTTCCCCGCGGCGGAGAGTAGCGAACGAAGTGAGCGCTGAGGAACCGAGGGGTTCTCAGAAAATTCGTTCGCCGAATACCCCGTCAGCTTGCTGTAGGGATAGGACGAACGAATTTTATTAGTAGTATTTTTAGTATGTCACAGAACGTAAAAATGTTGGGGCGAGTAGTTGTCGCTTTTGCGGTTACCTCGCTTGTCGTCCCGGTGCTCGCGCACGGTGCCGACTTCTCCTTTGTCACCGCCCAGAAGATAACGGGGAAGGTTACGCTTACCGCGACGGTAAACGGTACCCTTGTGAAGGGTAACTCTGTCGCCGTAGCTCCGGGAACTCCGGTAAACCTCAACTGGACTATTCCTGCTGGTTTTAAAGGTTGTTGGAGCAACTGGTCAAACGAACCAATCACCGCGACCGGTAATATAACGGGTACCATTCCTGCGAGGGACTCACAAGGTCGGGAAATAAAAGGAGGCTCGTTCGTTATTACCTGCTCCGCCGCAGGTGCGTCACAGTCGGCATCGGTGTCGGTTTCCGTAGCAAAGCCAAACCTGACAGTCACTCTCCCGACGATTTCAGGTACGATTGTAAACAAGAAATATGCTTTATCTGTTCCCTTTACGCTGACGTATTCTGTAAAGAATGTCTCGAAAGTAGCGGTGAATGACTCCTTTGGATTCAGTGTGCAGCTGTATAAGCGTCAGGGTGATGGAACTCCTGTCGCTGTTACGGGAGCGTCGCAGGAGCTACAGTCGCTTGCGGCTGGCGCGAGTAGGACGTTTACTTTTAATGACACCAGTCGAGCAGAATCGGTTGCTCTCAACGACTACTATTCCTATCGGGTGTGTACAGATGGCGACGGTACGGGCAAAGGGGATATTGACGAATCGAATGAAAATGATAACTGCTCCGCTTTCACGAAAGGCTTTGCTTTCGGAAATTAACAGTCCCTAGTCAATGGCGCGACATTTTTTCCACCGGCGAGTGAGAAGAACTCTGTATTTCGCAGGGTTCTTTTTACTTGTTCCCACAGTTGCGTTTGGCGTGACGTTTCCGGGTCCTTTTTCTACCATTTCCGCGGTTAACCTTAAGGCGAGCATACTCGTAGATGGACAAACGGTGAAATCTCCGGCGCTCGTGGCCGTGGGCAAGGACTTCTCCTTTTCGTGGACGGCAGCGAGCGGTACGCGTTGTATGAGCAACTGGAGCGACTCACTTCTGTCCTCAACGGGGGTGACGACCGGCTCCATCACCGCAAGTCGTGCGTTTGTCATTACCTGTTTCGGTCCAGGGGCCGCGCAGACGGTGAAGCTTCAGGTAAACGTCGGCACGACCGACCTCACGGTTTCGTCACTTTCGGCTTTCGGTCTCAAAGCGTCTAAAAAAAGAGGATTCTACACGGCGGGACCCTATATACTGAAAGCGAGTGTAAAAAACAGCGGGAAGCTTAGTACTTCTTTTCCTATTCGTGTTCGGTTTGAGGAAAGTGCGAACGGTACCGGAGGTTGGATAACCAGTGGGGAGAACATCATTCCACTGGTGAAAGGAAATTCAGTGGTGCAGATTCCGGAGCTCCCGCGAACGGGAAATGCTGGAGCTGACACACGCTACTATCGCGTTTGTGTAGATTCCGAACGAAAGGTAGATGAAAGTAATGAAGACAACAACTGTTCAAAGGTGATTGGTCCGTATTCGTTTGTCGCGCCGACTTCCTAGGTTGTTTACCCCAGCACCAAAGGGACTGCGTCATGTACCGATAACAGCGACCGCTGTTATCGGTACCTATAGTTTAGTAGCGACGTCGCAGTAGTAACCCCAGCACCAAAGACACACGGACTCGCGCTTGGTCAAAGAGGGATGTGGCTATTCGCCACCCGCACTCGTCCTGGGTTGGTGCGGGGTTTATTTCCCGCAAGCTACTCGCTAACTCGCAGGCGGGAAATAAAAAAGAGCGGAAAGATTGGAAGACTGATGCACCTGCACCCGTCTTCTTTTCTTTCCGCCCTGTGCGAGTGCGTCAACTCAATTTCCGTTTACCTTATTTCCGACCCCGATGGTCGTTCGGACAGGATCCCCACTTTGCAGTTTGAACGCAAAGGAGGTGGCCTCGGAAGGGAAGGTGAAGCTTCCGTCGGCTTCCACCAGGAGCTCTTTTTTGCCGTTGACCCGCACCCCGAGTCGGTCGGCAATGCTTGAGGGTGAGAACTTCACCCACATCCCCCACGGTTTTGGCATGTCTTCACACCAATTCGTGGAAGTAAGAGTCCTGATATGCTTGGTGGGATTTTTCAGTCCGCACCAGATTTGTGGTTCCACGCTCGTCGGTGTAGCACTTGCCACACTTGTGGGCGTCGTCGGGGCAGGGGTTGCCTGCCGAGCCTCTTCGCGGATGCGGTGGAGTTCCGCCGCCGCTTCAATCTTCATGTCGCGCAGCGTGTCCCAGTTCTTCCACCTGTTGTACATCCCGATGATGCACCAGCAGATGAAGACCACGATGGCAACCACCACAAGGCGGTCAAACAACTTCGCGCCACCCCCCCCGTGCGAGGTGTCGTGTGCTACCGGAGCCGTTGCTCCGTGTGAGTCGGCACTCGCGCCTGCTGTTGTTTTTTTCGCCCATCCGAGGATTGTCCCGTAGGCGACATACACGAATGGCGCCACCACGAGGAGCATGAGCCAGAAGGCCGGCTTAGTCCAGTTCCCCGGGATGAACACGTTGATGTAGTCCCACGTGCCTTTTGCAGTAGCTCCAACCTCCTTCATGGTGAGTTTTTCCGGCGACGTGCCGAATAAACTCACGAACGGATTCAGTACCGGGAACCTTCTTCCCGCTACGCACCAGAGGAGCGCTACACAGACGGCGAACCGTAGCACGGACGCAGTGGGACTTTTAAATCCCCGCATTGCCGTGAGGATGAGTGCTCCCAGAATGCACAGGAGTATCACCGCGCGGAGGCCCGGGAACAGCGCCGCAAAGAAGTAGGTGGCCCCGATAAAGGTCAATCCAAACTTCACTTGCCAGACATATTCCGTTACTCCTGCTTGGAGCGCATTGGTGATTCCAATGCGTGCATCCCGAATCTCGGTGAGGATCGACCCAGCCAAGCCTCCCCAACTTACCGTAACCGGTGCTGAAGGTACACTGCGTGTGCTGGGAGAGGATGCGTGCACGATGACTCCAATTGGTGCCGCAAGGACACCACAGAACCAGACGTATACGAAGCTCACTATTCCCGCAAGCGCGAGCGCCGTCGCCCACAGCCCCTCGGTTTTACCCAGAAGGAGTGCGATCCAGGACCAGAACTTTCCGGTCCAGCCACAGTATTGCAGGACATCGACAGATGTTGTCGCTATCCCGTAACCGAAGAACGCCAGAGTTCCGAGGACAAAGGGGTACACGATACCTCGCATCGCGAGTTCCTCCAGAGCCTCAAGGTATTTGATAAACGCTGGCGTCGCATTCACCTTGAGCTCGTTTAGTCCTGTGAGCAAGCCTTTTACGATGGTCTTACCGATTTTCAGTATAGTTTTCATTTTTTTTCAGAATTTGTGTTGTTCAGATTCCGAGGAGAAACTTCCGAAGCTTCCTCTGGAGCGTCATGGGTTTAGCTCTCCGCTCGGCTGCTTGTTCGGCCTGTTTTTTTGCCGTACGTGCTCTTGACGCGGCAATTTCTTTTTCCAGGTCTTCGTTAAGAGGCTTCAGTGCTTTGTCAACCGCCTCACTTACCTGGTGAAGCCGTTCCGAGAAGGGAACACCGGGTTCCTTGTCCTTTTCCTCAGGCGGACCGTTAATGAGGCGATTCTGAACTTTCCAGTGGGTATCGGCCTTTTTGAGGAGGGCCTTTTCCGCCTCTTCAGCAAGTTCAGGCGGAGCCTTTAAGATTGCCTCCGTAGAGAATGCTTGCATTTCCGCGGTGGCTTTCGTCAGCGTAGCTTGTAGCTCGGGCGAAAGGTCTTTAAAGCTTTCCTTCCTCCCAGTCTTGGTGTCGTCCTCACCTTCATCTCCACAGAAGGTTTGAGTGAAGGCGGCAAGGAATTCCCCAATAGTCTTCAGTATCGTGGAGTCTCGGGCCTCAATGGCGGCAACTCCAACATACGCCACGAACTCCGCGAGGTCACTTCGGAGAGGGTGATTATCCGGAAGACTTCTTCGCAGAAGTTTTCCGAGCCACTGTGCAACTTTTCGGAGATAAACCTGTGATGCCCGTGATACAATGAGCCTAGTGGGGCCCACTCCAAAGTACTTCTCGAACTTCGAGAGTACCTCTGCCTCCTTGTTTCCGCCTGATTTTTCGTGACTGTCGTCTTTCTTGTGGTCATCGTGACCACCTTTTTTATCTGCCATTTTGTCTTTCCGAACCCCAACGTTTTTAACGTGAGGTTCTGTTAATTTTTGTTCAGTTGTCAACGGGATTTTCCTCGCCACACGGCCAAGAGATCCGTAGCAAAGTTTGCCTAGGATATTAACATACAAAAAGGTATATTGTCAAGTTCTGTGATGCGCGTAAAAACAGCCCTCTGCGAGGGTTTTAGTTTTTTTAGGATATGGGCAGGGGGAGACTCGAACTCCCAAGCTCATACGAGCGTCAGCTCCTAAGGCTGATACGTTTACCAATTCCGCCACCTGCCCGCGGATACTACTGTAACTGTAACAAGTAACTAAGAACGGTAACCCATGCACTCAACTACCTTGGTTTTTTTGTTCCAGTTACAAGTACCAGTTCCAGTTATTTCCTATCCGCCCACTAGGGATCGAACCTAGGACCTTATCCTTAAGAGGGATCTGCTCTACCAGCTGAGCTATGGGCGGGATGTGGATAGAGTAACTTTTTTCCTGTCCTTTTTCAAGCCTTTGTAAATTTTTTTCAAACACAGCGGATCACAGCTTTTATTGTGATTGCGGAGAATACCCCGAGGGCTTTGCCTCAGGGATGAATCCGCAAATGCAAGGATGTGTTGGCGGAGCCAATTCTTCTACAACAAAGTTTGCCCTGGTGTCTCGCCCAATACCCCGCCGAGGTCTTTCGAGGGAATAGCTTGCTACGGGGATGAGGACGAGACCAAACTTTATTTACGGCCGTAAATAAAAGCTGTGTTACCGAGTGGAGTGTATAGTGTATAATAAGAGCGATTATTCTCTTACTGGACAGGAAGCGGGGAAAATAATGTCCCAGAGCGCTCCGGCGACATTGCGGGGTTTGCCGTTCAGCGGATAGTGGTGGAGGTCAATAAACGGGAGGGAGTTGCACTCAATCACTCCCGAGCGTTTCTGGCTCTGCCACGGGATGCGTACGTCGTTCATAATGAAGTCCACGCCGACAAGCGGGTCGCCGAGCACGGCACCGATTTTCTCCAGGAGTTTTCTGTTTTCCTCGTGTATTTCGTCCGTGAGGTCGGTCGTACTTGCGCCAATACCTCGGCTTACTTTTTGATTGAGCGTCACAAGCTCGCCTTTTTTCGGAACACTTTTCCACGACAGCTTTTGGCGTTTCAGTTCCGCATCCGCTTCGGGGCCGTCAGCTATGGGGTGGAAGGTTGCTCCGCCTCGCTCTTCGCGTGTGTTCTCCTTGTCCACAAGTTCGCGAACCGTGTGTGTCCCGTCACCAATGACATGCGGAGGTTCTCTCCGCATGACGGCGACGAGCTTTCCGCCAATGAGGGCGCCACGATGCACAAACCCTTGGAGTTCTTCCTCAATAAGCGCGAGAGGCGAGAGCACCTTTGCGCTTCGGAAAGCTTTGAGAAAATCCTCTTCGTTTTCAAGATGAATGGTGGTGTGACGGCTTCGGGAACCGCTGTACGGTTTTACAATAACGGGTTTAGCGAGCGACTGAAAAATAACCTTCGCATGTTTCTCCGAAAATGCGTGCGCTCCGCCCGCAATCGGGATGTCGGCTTTGCCAAAGTGTTTTCGCATGAGCGGCTTGTTGTCCATCCAATAGAGTGAGGGCGCTTCTGGACCCATGGGACGCGGAAGTCCATCAAAGCAAATGGTTCGAGTGCCGTACTTCGCGATAAAAAGGTCTTTGATGGGACCACAGCGATACATCACCATCTCAATTCCGCGCCGGTTCGCTTCCTCCCAAAAACAACGGGTGCGGTCGCTGTCACCTTTACTCGGGGCTTTGGTGAACCTCCCGATATGCAGAAAGACAAGGGTGCGCAGGACACGGGGTCCCACGATATCAAACCAAGAAAAGGAACGAGGGGGGAGAATAATGCGCGTGAGGTAATCCAAAGGCTTAAGGGCAGGTTTAATGAACAGTCCCATATATGCGGAGGTACGCATCACAAAGTGATTGACCTGTGCCGGCTCGCACTCTTTGCACGGTTTTTGTCCAAGTAACATGTGGGCAGTATATCCCTACACCAATTCGCAAACAAGGAGGATTTTTGCCGGGATATTCAAATCTAGTGGAGTAAATACCAGATAAGGGAAAGGATAAATAGATGAACGGGATAAAACCAATAAAAAAGTGTACGGGGGAGTGCGAGCCCACGTTCTCCGTTGTAGACGGCGATGAGCGGAACGCTCATGGAAGCAAAGTATTGTAGCGAAAGGAAACCGGAGGCGAAACGAAAAAGAGTAACCGCCTGCGGAAATAGGAGCAGCGTGGGCAGTCCAATTTTTCGGTGGGTAAGCACCAGGCGACTCAAAAGCACCGTAAGAATGCCATACGAACCGTAGTCAAACGAAGCGAAATCTGCAAACGCGCAGATAAGAATAATGGCGGGGATGGATGAAAAAAAAGAAAGACAGCTTACCAGGATAAGCGCGACGAGACCTGTGGAGAGCGTAAAGAAGATATTGAGATTCGCAAGGCTCCAGCCGGTCGCGTAGTTAAACGGAAGGTAGGCAAGTTGTGAAATAACGGCAAATCCAAGAAGCCGAAAGAGATAGTTACGAACATTACTTGTCCGGCCAAATCCTTCGGCAATCAAAAAGGCAAAAAGCGGGAAGGCAAGTCGGCCAAAAACACGCCAAAGAAGGTCGTGAGGAAAAAACAAAAGGCCAACGTGGTCGACGACCATCGCGAGAATCGCGATAAGTTTCAAGCTTGTAGACGAAAGAGAAAAAGATTTTTTCACAAAATGCCCGGGGTGGGAATCGGACCCACATCCCTTTTGGGGACAACATTTTAAGTGTTGCGCGTATACCAGTTCCGCCACCCGGGCACATATAACCTACAACCCACAACTGACAACTTACGACCTACAAAACTCCATTGCTGGTTGTAGGTGGTAAGTTGTTTGTTGTAAGTTCAGTAGGGAAGGCCACGGGGAGAATCGAACTCCCGCATAGAGATTTTGCAGATCTCCGAATTACCACTTTTCTACGTGGCCACGAACCTCACTACAATACCGCACCGGCAGGCTTTTTTCTAGCTGAGAGCCTGCTCAGAAACACTAGGAGTTTGAGAGGAGGTCTATTCTTTGGCGATTCTTTTCGCCCACGTCAATCGCAAATGAGATGCGCGGGATATACTGAAGCGAAATGCGTTTCCCGATAAAGTCGCGAAGTGCTCCACCTTGGCGGACAGCAAAGGCAAGAGCTTCCTTTTCCTTGTCGTCGGGGAACACCGTGATGAGTACGGTTGCACGGTCGCCCTTGGGTGAGAGCTGTATGCCCGTCACCGTGATAAGGGAAGTGCGGTTTGACGTTTCGGCGAGGAACTCTGCCGCAGCGTGCCTGATAGCCTCTCGCAGTTTTTCTGAGCGGTTTGTTTTCATAATCAGTATGCGAATATCCGAATAGAACGAATCAACGAATAGCTACGAATAAGAGCTAAAGACTTTTTCGATGCATACTTATTGTTCAATACTGGTGACCGCCTGTAATTCGTCTCCCGGCATAATACCGATGCTCGTGGACACGAATGCGCCAAACTCACTGCCGGTCGGGACCGAGGAAACCTTGTCCTTTAATCGCTGAAGTTCGCGTACACGCCCTTTGCCAATGGGAGCTGTTCTCCGTAAAATGTTGAACTCATCGCCACTTGCTATTTCGCCATCGGTTACCTTTCCGCCAATTACCTGCTTGTCCTTTTCTGTCGTAAAGATTTTTAACACCTTTACCGTCGCCTTAACCGTTACTACCGTCACCTTTGGCGTACGCGTCTTGACGAGCTCCCCGACCCACTCACCAAGTTTGTAAATGATGTCAAAGGTTTGCACGGTGACGCCTCCACGTTCACTGATACTTTTTGCCTGTGGGTCAAGGCTTACATTGAAGCCAACAATGGCCGGGTTTCCACTCCCTGACGCGCTCTTGAGGTCGCTCTCGCTTATGGAGCCAATACCTTTGGCTACCACCTTGATGGTCACCTTGTCGGTCGCCTGTTTCAGCACCTCGGCCTCAACCGCTTCAAGACTTCCCCCCGTGTCCGCCTTGATGATAAGGGGGAGAAGCGTGGTTTCTACGAGAAGTGTCGTCGCGGTGTTGTTCGGTCGCTGTTTCTTTTTTGCTTCTTCGGAAAGGATAAGCTCTTCGGCTTCGCGCTTACTTTTGACCACGCGACAGAGTGCCCCCACCGGCGGTACCGCGCTCCATCCGACGATGTGCACGGGCTGACCGGGTTCTCCTTTCTCAATCGATTTTCCCATAAAATCTTCCAAACGACGTGTTTGGGTGTAAGCATTTTCGGCAACAAGAAATCCGCCCTTCCCAAGCGTTCCTTCTTTTATAATCAGCGTTGCGGAAATACCTTTCTTTGTATCAATGTCCGATTCAATGATGTACGCGAGCGTAGGTTTCCCGGATTCGGAGTGGATGTCGTTTAGTTCAGCAACCAGGAGGATAAGGTCAAGGAGGTCGCCCACACCTTCGCCGGTCTTGCTTGAAATAGTGGTGAAGGGAATATCGCCACCGTATCCTTCCACATAGATTTCGTGTTCCGCAAGACTTTGCTTGGCACGCTCCACATTCGCCTCCGGCTTATCAATCTTGGTGATGGCAACGATATAGGGAATACCCGCTTTTTTGATGGAGCCGAGCGCCTCAATGGTTTGTGGCTTCACGCCCTCTTCTGCCGACACAATCAAAATACCAATGTCCGCGACGTTTGCTCCACGACTTCGGATGCCTTTGAACGCTTCGTGACCGGGGGTATCAAGAAAAGTAATGCGATTTGTTTTGCCGTCTTTCGTCGTGTGCACCACCTCGTATGCGCCGAGGTGTTGGGTGATACCGCCGGCTTCGCCTTCCACGACGTTGGTCTTTCGGATGTAATCCAAAAGCGTTGATTTGCCATGGTCAATATGACCCATCACCGCGACTACGGGAGGGCGAGGAGTTTTCAAACCTTTTTCAGTTGTTTTGATTGAGGTAGTCATAATCTAGTTTTGGTGCTGGTTGTGAAAATTCCAAACTCTAAATCCGAAAACCTAAACAAATTCCAAATACTAATTTTTCAAACTGAAACAAAAGGGGCAGAGGTGTTTTGGATTTTGATTTTATGATTTGTTTAGGATTTAGATTTTCGTATTTAGGATTTTAGGTGTTCTTTTGCTTTTTCAATTGCTTCCTTCTCCTCACTCGTGAGTTCATACTCCGATGTTCCGTGTACCAGTGGTTTTGCATAGACTCCTACGCGGTCGCGCGTGAAAAGGGTTGAAAGGACAACGCCGTTCTTTTTTTCATCAATAAGTGCGGTCGCGAAGCTCTGGCTTCCGCCTTCGCCATTTCCCTTGAACGGATTGAAGCGCACCGTGCCGACACCGCGGATACTTTGACCCATACGCTTTTCAACGGTTTCCAGATAGGTTTCAAGTTCCTTCTTGAACTCTTTGAGATTTCCGATATCGGTCGCGTTCTTGATGATGGTGCCTTCCAGTGTCTTGCCGTCTTTGCCCTTGAGGAGGCGATTTATCCGCCATTCGGTGCGTAGTCCCCACAGCACCGCAATACCCATCGCCGTAGCAAGAACAATAAGGGTCGTGTTTACGTCTAGCACCATAGCCTAGGAGTATACGTCAATACGCGTCTTTTTTCCAGCGACAACAAAAAAGGGCTGTTCGCTGAACAGCCCACACCCTTCCCGTCGTTTTCAAGTCTGCGGTACGTTGGCGCTTTTTAGCCCTTCTGTGGACATCTCCCCAAGGTAGCGCAGTGTCTGCTGTGCGACGTCGTTGAAATCTTCGATTACGACCACTTTTCCTGACGACAGTACATAGTTCGCCAGAACTTGATCAATGTCACTTTTGACCGCATCCAAAAGTTCCGGTCTTCTCTCCGTACAGAGTTTTGGAACATTCGCCCTAACATCCGGGGGGAGGGAACTCCATATCTTTTGCGCGGTCATTCTTGCAAGGCCAGTTTCTGTTATAGGCTTCGTTTTTGGTTGAGAGTTGAGGTTTCCAGAGTATTTGATATCATTCGTTTCTCCTTATGTCAAATCAAGAAACTAAAAGCTATAAGCCCGTCCGAACGGATGTCCATCCGGGCGGGCTAAAAGCTAGAACCTATCTGGACTATGCCTCTACGACCCCGCTCGACCAGCGGGTGCAAAAGGCGATGGAGCCTTTTTTCTCCAAAGTGTTTGGAAATCCAAGTTCCATACATACCGAGGGAGTCATAGCGAAAAAAGCGCTTGACAGTGCGCGAACGAATGTCGCGCGTTTACTTGAGTCGCATGCGGATGAAATTGTGTTTACGAGCGGTGGCACTGAAAGCAACACTCTCGCCCTCTTTGGTGTTCTATCTCCCTTAATAGGGGGAGCACTGTCGTCTTCGACAGGAGGGGTGTTACAACCCCCCACGGCACTCCCTTTGGTAAGGGGGATGAAGCCCCATATTGTTACGACCAACATTGAACACTCATCCATACTGGAACCTCTCCGCGCACTTGAGCGGGAAGGACGCGCTGAAGTAACGTATGTACCGGTTGAGGCAAATGGAGTGGTGAAGGCGGAAAAAATACTTGCCGCGGTTTGCCCGAATACCGTCCTCGTTTCCGTGCAATACGCAAACAACGAGATCGGAACGGTGCAACCCATTGCGAAGATAGGGAAGGCTATAAGAAATCTTCGCAATGGGTTGAAATCCCAAATCCCAAATCCCAAATCCCAAACAAATTCCAAATTCCAAATTGCTAAATCTCAAACGCCTCTTTTCCACTCTGACGCCTGCCAAGCGCCGTTATATTTACGGTGTTTGGTGAATGCGCTTGGCGTTGACCTCCTCTCGCTTGACGCGCACAAAATCTACGGCCCGAAAGGTGTAGGCGCACTTTATGTGCGACGTGGTACGCCACTTTCACCGGTGCTACTCGGAGGTGGTCAGGAAAGAGGCCTGCGTTCCACCACCGAAAATATTCCCGGCATTGTCGGCTTTGCCGAAGCGCTCCGTATCGCAACCGCGGAACGAGAAAAAGAGTCGGTCCGTATTGAGAAATTGCGGGATAGCCTTTACTTTCTTATTCGCGCGAATAAGAAAGTAGCTGAAACTATGGTGGTGAATGGAAGTATGGAGAAGAGTGAACGACTACCGAACAATGTGAACGTCTCACTTCCTGGCGTGGACACCGAGTTCCTCACGCTTCAGCTTGATACGGAGGGTGTGTCCGTTTCCACCAAAAGTTCTTGTCTTAAAGACGAAAAAGAATCGTATGTGATATCGGCGCTCGGTGGGACTCCAGAGCGGGCGCGTTCGTCTTTGCGTGTAACGCTCGGACGCTTTACGACCAAGAAAGAGATTGACTACTGCGCCCAAGCTCTCAAGAAGGTACTTCCTAAGCCAAGAAAGTAACTGCGCAATTGGGATCGCTGTAGATGGAAAACAGTGCAGACGTGGAGCCCTTGATTCGTATCTGTTTTTTCGTCATACTCTACGGTAATGGAGCACCTCAATAAACAACAACTTATTCTTCTCGCTCTTCTCGTATCATTCGTCACCTCAATAGCGACGGGGATTATTACCGTGTCCCTTATGGACCAAGCTCCACAAGGTATTACGCAGACCATCAGCCGTGTGGTTGAAAAGACCATTGAACGCGTTGTCACCGAACCGGCCAAGCAAACCGCGGCGGTCGTCACCAAGGAGACGGTGGTCGTGAAGGCGGACGACCTCGTGATAAGTGCGATTGAAAAGAATGCGGGAAGCGTGGTGCGCGTCAGAGAGGTGAAAGCGGAGGGACAATCAAACTTTGCGGGACTAGGGCTCATGGTCTCCCGAGATGGACTTATCGCGGCAGACATCGGTGTCGCCTATCGAAAGACCGACAGTCTCGGTATTCCGATCGCCGAAACCTATGTCGGTGTTTTTCCCGATGGACGCATTTTTCCGCTCAACATTGTCTCTTCCGACCCGAGCGTAGGACTTATCTTTTTTCAGGTAATGCTCCAGGACAAGGAAAAAGGGGTCTACCGATTCAAAACTCCTGAGTTCAGCTCGGGAGAGCTCAAGCTCGGTCAAGCGGTTGTGGCGCTTTCCGGTGATGATACTAACGCAGTTTCTACCGGCATTATTTCTAATCTGGTTCAAAAGAGCGCAGTAAGGTTAGATGAGGGGACGACGACACCGCAAACGACAAAAGAAGTTGTCGCTATTAAGACGGACATTCATTCCACCGAGCTTGTCTCGGGTTCAATCCTACTTAATCTTCAAGGCGAGGTGATTGGACTTAACGCGGGTTCCCTGAGTTCAAACCGAAACACCTTCGTGCCGATTCAAAAGGTGCTGGATACGCAAGCAAAGTTTACGGCACCCACTACGAGCACTCTCTAAAAAAGTTTTGGGAGGATGGTTTTTGTGCTACAATGCAAGGTAAACTCTAAATACGAAATACGAAACTCTAAACAATGTCTAAATTACAAGGCTCAAAATTCCAAACGCACTCTTTATAGGCTCTGTCTCCGGTAATCGCTTTTTTGTTTAGTTTTTAGGATTTAGAGTTTAGATTTTGTAATATATATGCCCCCCTTTCACCATTTCACCACCAAAGCCAAAGAGGCCATTAGGCGAGCCCACGAGCTCGCTATTGAGCGTGGGCAAAACCATGTGAACCCCCTCCATCTTCTCGCAGGGCTCATGCTTCAGGAGGAGAGTATTGTGCTCGCCATTCTTGAGAAACTTGAAGTGGACACGGTGCTTCTCACCGACTCCATTCTTGAGTCCATTGAGGGTGCCGAAGGTTCACAAGTGCTTTCACCGTCATACCAGATTTATCTCACCCCCGAACTCGCTCAAATCCTTGAAGGCGGAAGTAAAGTAGCGGCAGCACTCAAAGACGAGTTTGTTTCTACCGAGCACCTTTTTATCGCGATGTTTGATGTCGGGGGCACCGCTCGCGAAATGCTCGCGCGGTTTAAGCTGGATAAAACAGCGGTACTGCGTGTGCTTGAGGAACTGCGCAACAGTCGAGTGACGGAGACGGTAGTTTCGCCGAAAAAGTTTAAGTTTCTTGCGAAGTATACGAGGAATCTCACGGTGCTGGCGCGTGAGAATAAGCTGGACCCGGTTATTGGTCGCGACACCGAAATTTCACGCATTGTGCAAATTCTTTCTCGCCGTACCAAAAATAACCCCATCCTCATCGGCGAAGCCGGAGTGGGGAAGACCGCCATTGTAGAAGGACTTGCGCTTCGTATGGCACAAGGCGACATTCCCGAATCGCTCAAAGACAAAGAGCTCGTGTCGCTTGACTTGGGGCTCTTGATTGCCGGTACGAAATATCGTGGAGAGTTTGAAGAACGCCTTAAAAATATTATGAAGGAGGTGGAGAAGTCGGAAGGGCGCGTCATTATGTTTATTGATGAAATCCACACCATCGTCGGCGCCGGAGCTGCCGAGGGCGCGATGGACGCCTCAAATATGCTGAAACCCGCACTTGCACGCGGAGAACTTCGCGCGATCGGCGCCACCACCATCAAGGAATATCAGAAGCACATTGAGAAGGACCCCGCGCTTACGCGTCGTTTCCAGCCGGTTTTTGTCGCGGAACCGTCGGTGGATGATGCCATCACGATTCTGCGTGGACTGAAAGAGAAGTACGAACTTTTCCATGGTGTGCACATTACTGACGAGGCAATTATCTCCGCCGTCAATCTCTCCGCCCGTTATATCACCGATAGGTATCTTCCCGACAAGGCAGTAGACCTCATAGACGAAGCCGCGTCTTCGCTCAAAATCTCGCTTGAAAATATGCCCCCCGTGCTTGAAGAAACACGCCGTAAGGTGATGCGTCTTGAAATTGAGCGCGAAGCGCTGAAGAAGGACGCGGATACTTCCAAGACCGCAAAGGCGCGCATTAAAGATATTGATACCGAAATCGCCGATCTCAAAGAGAAGACCGAGGAAATTGAACTCAAGTGGAAAAATGAAAAAGAGACGCTGACCGAAATCAAAAAGGCGAAAAAAGAGCTGGAAACACTGCGCATAGATGCGGAGCACGCGGAAGCGCGCGCCGACCTTTCAAAGGCGGCTGAAATCCGGTACGGCAAAATTCCGGTGCTTCAGAAAGAACTGGAGGTGAATATCAAACGTTTGAAGAAGCTCCAAAGTTCGCGCCGAATTCTCAAGGAAGAAATTATGGCGAACGACATCGCCGAGATTGTTGCCAAGTGGACCGGCATTCCGGTGATGCGCATGGTTGAGGAAGAAACCTCAAAGCTCATGCGCATTGAGGAAGAGCTCAAGCGTCGCATCATCGGGCAGGCGAGCGCCGTTACACGCGTCTCCGATGCGATTAAGCGCAGTCGCGCGGGTATCTCCGACCCAAACCGCCCCATCGGCTCGTTCCTCTTCCTTGGTCCTACTGGCGTGGGAAAGACCGAGCTCACGAAGGCACTTGCCGAGTTTATGTTCAACGATGACCGCGCGCTCATTCGAGTGGACATGTCCGAGTTTATGGAAAAGCATTCTCTTTCCAAGCTCATTGGCGCGCCACCCGGCTACGTTGGCTATGAAGAGGGAGGAACACTTACGGAAACCATTCGTCATCGTCCATACGCAGTCATTTTGTTTGATGAAATAGAAAAGGCACACCCGGAGGTGTTCAATATCCTACTTCAGATTTTGGACAATGGACGCTTGACGGACGCGAAGGGGCGCATCGTCAACTTCCGCAACACCATTATCATTCTCACCTCAAACATCGGCGCGCAGTTTATAGACAGGATGCAACGCCTAGGATTTGCCGTCGCGGGGAAGGAGAATGACTATGATGAGGCGAAGAATAAAGTCACCGCGGCGCTGAAGGACCACTTCCGTCCAGAGTTTTTGAACCGTCTTGATGACATTATTATCTTTGACATCCTCACTCCCGAGGCTGTTTCAAGTATCGTCGGTATTCAGCTTCGCGAGGTGGAAGAGCGTCTGAAGGTAAAGGAGCTTTCCATTTCGGTCGCGCCAGAGGTGTACGCGTACTTAGCGAAGGAAGGATACAACCCGCAGTATGGTGCGCGTCCGCTCAAGCGTCTCATTCAAAACAAAGTACTTAATCCCGTCGCCTCACTTATCATCGGCAAGGGTCTTGAAAAAGGGGGAACGGTGGTGCTTACCTTGAAGAACGGCGACATTCACTTTGACGTCAAGAAGGGAAGAGGAAGCCGTAACGGAAACGGAAACGGCAACGGTCACACAAACGGCAAGCCCGTCAAAAGCGATGTCATCGTCTCCGAACCGGTAGAAGCAAAAGCAAGCTTATAGCTTATAGGTTCTAGCTTTTAGAAAGAAAACGACTCTTGCCTCTATCCTCCCTAGCAAGGGAGGTGTCGCCGTCTTAGGCGACGGTGGGTGTGCTGAGGGAGGGGATTGAGAGGTGGCAAAAAATCTGCTACTATCCCCTTGTTGCGTCGGTACCCAAGTGGTCAACGGGGGCAGACTGTAAATCTGCTGGCTTCGGCCTACGAAGGTTCGAATCCTTCCCGACGCATTTCCATTTTTAGCACGAAAATCTTTAATTTCCGAATTTTTTCGTATGCCCATAATGATAGGATAGATGTCAGTACAGATAGCGATTTTTGTGATTTTGAGCTAGTATTCCGACATGGCGAAAAAGATCGAGCGCCAAGGTTTGCCCGTGCGAGTTTCCCCGAGGGAAAGTCGTTCGGGACTCCGCACATGGATAGAAGTTGACCGAAAGGCAATTCGGCATAATTTTGACGTGTTTAAGTCGCTCATCTCCCCAAAAACCAAACTAATGGCGGTGGTGAAGAGTAATGCCTACGGTCATGGACTTATAGATTTTTCAAGAGAGGTAGAGAAGCTCGGTGTCGATTTTATCGGTGTAGACTCAATAACCGAAGCGCGAGCGCTTCGGCGTGAAGGAGTGAAGCTTCCAGTTCTCGTACTTGGCTACACGATGCCGGAGCTTTTTGTTGAAGCGTCAGAAAATGATATTTCACTTACCATTTCCACGCTTGAATCACTTGATGCGATTGCCAAAACTAAATTTGCAAAACCGCTCAAGATTCATATCAAGGTGGATACGGGAATGCACCGCCAAGGATTTTTGGCGGAAGACATGCCAAAAATCCTTGACAAGTTAAAAGTTAAAAGTGAAAAGTTAAAAGTTGAAGGATTATACACTCACTTCGCGAGTGCAAAAAACCCGGCGTTTCCTAAAGACACCAAAGAGCAGATGACGGAGTTTTTGAAGTGGGTTTTCGCATTTAAAAAAGCTGGTATGCATCCACTCGTGCACGCGTCTGCGACCGCGGGAGTGTTGCTCTTTCCACAGGCGCAGTTTGATATGGTACGCATTGGCATCGGGCTCTATGGACTCTGGCCAGCACCTGAAGTACGCGAATACTTAAAGGAAAAAATCACCTTAAAACCAGCACTCATCTGGAAGTCAATTCTTACTGAAGTAAAGAAGTTGCCTAAAGAGAGTCGTATTGGCTACGACCTCACCGAGACAATGGAAGAGGACAGCACAATTGGTATTGTGCCGATTGGCTACTGGCACGGCTACCCGCGCGCCCTTTCAAGTATTGGGCGAGTATTCATACAAGGTAAGGAATGCCGTGTGCTTGGCCGTGTGTCTATGGATATGCTCATTGTTGACGTAGGTGGAGTTTCAAAGCCGAAGGTAGGGGACGAGGTGGTCGTTATGGGAGGGAGTGAGGACTCTCCGATTTCTGCTATGGGGCTTGCCCGTGCGATTGACGTCTCCTGGTACGAAGTGGTCACTCGTCTCAACCCCCTCATTAAGCGTATCTACCGCTAACGCCTGCCTATCGGCAGGCAGGCTTGCGTTTTGGCGTTATTCTGGTATTCTTCTGAGGTCTTTCTAAGATGTAATGTAACGGGCGAAACCCCAGTAGTAGAACCTTCCTTCGGTCGGTTCACTACGGGGTGGCGATTTTCAAAAATTCGCTTCGCTCATTAAGAAAATCAGCCATGTCACAAGACCGCCTAATTAAGCTCAACTGCACCGTCTGCAAGCGGACGAACTACATGAGTGAGAAAAACAAGAAAAAAGTTGAGCGTAAAATTGAGCTCAAGAAGTTTTGTAATTGGTGCAAGAAGCGCACGAAGCACAAGGAAGCGAAGAAGTGAAACAAAACAAGAAGCGAAGCGACTATGTTTTGTGTCATCCCGCACCTGATGCGGGATCCAGAAAAAACCGCCACTCGGCGGTTTTGTTTTCTTACGATCTTTGTGTTAGGTTGGGATCCGGTAAGTAGAAAGGAAAATACTATGACGAATATCACTGAAACGGTCTTTCACCCTATTCTTGACGAGCTGTTACGCAAAGAACCGCTACCGTGGGGCATCACCGGGACCGGTCCCTATCACGTTATTTCAAGCAACGGAGATTTGGTAGCTTCAAACGTAAGGAGTGACTACGCTGAGGCGATTGTGCAGTACGCCCGGGGTCGTGGGGGAAAGAAAAAGTAACTCGAAAGATAAAAAAAGCGTGGAGCAGGCTTCCTGAATGGGGAGCCTTTTTTCATTCACGATCCAGAATTCTGATTGACCTTTTTATTGCGACAAACGCGTAGCCCCAGAGTAAGGGGAGCCATATCGGCATCACACCGAGCAGACTGGTTCTCGTGAAGGTTTCCACACCAGTTGAGATAAAGAAATACTCCGAAATGGTAAGTGCAAAAAAGCCGAATAATAAAACAGTAACGTCGCCATTCTCCCGCTTTTTTAAGAGGGATATTACGATGATAGCGATATAACATCCGGCAAGAAGATAGTCGTTTCGTACGAGAGGAATGAGACCAATCATTACAATGACCGGAACAGAATTTGCCAAAATGTGAAGCGCTTTATGCATGTCCGGTTACTACGGGCCCACCAGGATTTGAACCTGGAACCTCGGTTTTGGAGACCGATGTTTTACCATTGAAACTATAGGCCCAATGGGGGCATAGTAACACGAAAAGTGGATACCGAAAATAGCAGAGGCTATCTCATGCCGACTTTCACCTTCACGCGAGTCATATCATCTTCAAGACGCTCAATGCGCCCGATATGACCGTTTTCAATTTTGGTGAGGCGAATTTCAACCTTGTCCAAACGTTCATCAACGGCGTCAAAGCGCGCATCAACCCCATCAAACCGCTCGTGTATCTCGTCAAAACCTCTCTTAACTGACTGGGCAAGGTTCTCAATTTCTGTGTGTGACTCAGCCAACCCCTTCTTTACAGAAGCGGCAAGGTCTTCAATAAGCTCATTTGTAGATTTCTTCGGCATTTGGCTAGTGTATCACAGCTTAGTTTCCTTTGAGAAAGTGGATAACCGCTTTCTGTATTTTTGCCGTTTCGGTCGGTTTGAACCACAAAACGCTTTTATTCCGCCTAAACCAGGTCATCTGCCGTTTAGCGTAACGCACAATTTCAGACTGGAGTTCTTCGATCATTTCCTTTTTGGTAAGTAGTCCGCGAAGAAAGCGGGAGAGATAGCGGTACTCAAGTCCGAGTTCCTCCATACGCTTCCACGAAAGGCCGTTTCTTTTGAGCTTTTTCACTTCACCGACCATTCCGCCTTTCATTCGCGAAACCAGGCGAGTCGCTATTCTTTTTTTGAGCGTTTCAAGCGACAGCGATAGACCAATAAAAAATGGGTCAAGGTCCTTTCGTGGAGTGTTTGTGTAGGGAGGCACTTTACCGAGTGCGGTCGCGATTTCAATGGCGCGCACCAGTCGCCTGGGGTTATGTGAGTCAATTGTTGTTGCACGACGCCTATCCAGCTTTTTAAGCATCGCGAAAAGCTCTGCGGGCGATTTTTTATCCAATTTTTTTCGAAGCATGAGGTTGGGGGGTACTTCGGGGAACGAAACGTCATTTACGATTGCATTACTATATAAACCGGTTCCACCCACAACGATAGGAAGTTTTTCACGGCGCAAAATATCCTCTACCTTGTCCCGCGCGAGTTTTTGATATTCGGTAACCGCCATCTGTTTTTTAGGATTTTCGACATCCAAAAGATGGTGTGGAATGCTTCGCATTTCTTTTTTGGTAATTTTCCCGGTTCCGATATTGAGCCTCTGGTATACTTGCCGCGAGTCGGCAGAGATAATCTCGCCGTTGTATTTCCGGGCAAGCGCCACCCCAAGCGCACTCTTTCCAACCGCGGTCGGCCCGAGGATAATTAAAACCTTTCTGTGAATAGTGCCGAGGGAGGGCATCGAACCCTCATGATGTTGCCATCGCGGGATTTTGCCTGCCCGACTTCGCCTTGACGTCATAGTGCTGGGGGAGGGCATCGAACCCTCATGATGTTGCCATCGCAGGATTTTGAGTCCTGTGCGTCTGCCAATTCCGCCACCCCAGCGGATATATAAGTGCTTTCACTCGGCGAAGTCAAGGCAGGCGGGAGTCCCGTGCGTCTGCCAATTCCGCCACCTCGGCGCCCACACAATGTACAATAAAAAGAAGTTCACAGCAATTTTGCTTTCAGCCATTACTACTTGTGATACAATATACAGCGCTTCTTTTTCTTTTTTAACTATCAACTAGAAGCTAACCGCTATAATCCATTGCTTATGCCAGCTTTTGTAAACAATGCCGTCTTTTGGGTAGAGGTAGACAAGATTAAACCTAATCCCTATCAGCCTCGTCGTGAGTTCGATCAAGCACGTCTTTCCGAGCTTGCCGAGTCTATTCGGATGTATGGAGTGCTTCAGCCACTCGTCGTTACGCGCAAGGAAATTCAAAAGGAAGATGGAGGGCTCGCAACCGAGTACGAACTCATTTCGGGGGAACGTCGTCTTCGCGCGTCGCGTATCGCGGGACTTGCGCAGGTTCCGGTACTTATCAGGCAGGGAGAGGAGAACGACCGCGAGAAACTTGAACTTGCAATTATTGAGAATCTACAACGAGAAGATCTCAATTCCGTTGACCGTGCACGCGCCTTCAAGCGCCTGGTAGACGAGTTCGGGTTTAAGCACGCCGAAATTGGCAAAAAAGTGGGGAAGAGTCGTGAATATGTATCCAACACGCTTCGTATTTTGGATTTGTCCGAGGAAATACTGACCGCGCTCTCCGAGGGGAAGATAAACGAAGGACATACGCGCCCACTTCTCATGCTTACCGATCGACCCGAAGAGCAGATGACACTGTTTAAGGAAATAATGTACAAGAAAATAACGGTACGCGAAGCCGAAGGTATCGCGCGCCGTATTGCCTATGAACGCGCTCGTAAGCGTGAGTTTATGGCGGACCCGGAACTCGTGTCACTCGAGGAAAAACTACGTGAACAGCTTGGGACGCGCGTGAAGATAGAGCGAATGGAGGTGGGAGGAAAGATTCTGATTGACTTCTTCTCCAATGACGACCTGCGGACACTGCTCCAGATTATGGAGACGAACCAGGCAAAGAATCCGAATGAGATGCTGACGAATCACATTCAGAAAGTTGAAGAGGCAGGAGGGCTTCCCCCGACCGTAAGTGATAGTCCTGTCGCGATAGACGACCGCGCCCCGGTAGAAAAGACTGCCGAAGAAAACGAAGACATCTATTCGGTCAAAAATTTTTCAATTTAGAGTTTTGGTTTCTGAAGCGCGTTTCTAATGTGCTTTTTCGCAAGCGTTGTTTTTGCGACGGTAAGCCATTTTGTGGTGGCACGAGCGTTTTTCTTGGTAAGTATTTCAACAATATCTCCATTATGCAGAGAGGTTTCAATCGGCACGAGCTTTCCGTTCACCTTTGCACCAACAAGATGGTCGCCAATGTCCGAGTGAATGGCATAGGCGAAGTCAAGCGAGGTTGAGTCGGTGGGAAGGTCCACCACGTCGCCTTTCGGGGTGAAAATGAAGATGCGGTTCTTGAAGAAATCTTCACGGAGGTGCTCCCAAAACTCTTGCTCGCCCATGGTGGAGTCAAGATCGCCAAGCTCGCGTATCCACGAGGGAACGCCGTTTCCGATGTCTTCCAAGGCGGGAACCGACGGTTTTTCGTTCGCGACTCTTCCGTGTTTGGGCATAAGCGCCCCAAAAAAACTTTTTTTCTGAACTTTTTTTTCCGTGCGCTCCTCCTCTTTGTACTCCGAATGAATGGCAACACCGTATTCGGATTCGCGATGCATTTCCTCTGTGCGAATTTGAATTTCCACGACACCTCCACTTCCCGTAAAGACGGTTGTGTGCAGTGAACGGTAGCCGTTTGGCTTTGGGAAGGCGATATAGTCCTTGATGCGTCCGGGAAGTGGTCTCCAGATGCCGTGAATGGCGCCAAGCGCGCGGTAGCAGTCCTCCACACTCTTTACAATAATACGAATGGCGAGCAGGTCGTAGATTTTTTCAAAATCCCACTCACGATTTTTAAGTTTTGTGTACAGACTGTAATGCCCTTTAATGCGCTCTTCCGACGATACGACAGACACTCCTTGTCGCGTAATACCACGGAGCACCGATTTGTGGAACTTGTCCAAGTATTTGAGCAGTTCTTTTTTGCGTTCGTTGACGAGCTTCGTGACCCGCAGGTACTCGTCCGGGTAGGCGAACGGAAACGCGAGCTCTTCCAGTTCACGGTTAATTTTTCGGATACCCAAGCGATAGGCGATGGGTGCGTAAATCTCAAGTGTTTCCTTGGCGATACGGAGCTGTTTTGTTTTGGGAACGTGCTGAAGGGTGCGCATGTTGTGCAATCGGTCGCAGAGCTTCACGATAAGGACGCGCAAATCTTTGGAACTTGCGATAAACATTCTCCGCATACTCTCCGAGTAACGGTCCACCCCGCGGTAGCGCAGGTGTCCGAGCTTGGTGACGCCTTCTACAAGCATCAAGACATCCGGCCCAAATTCCTTTTTTATCGTTTCCGGTTGTACGCTTACGTCTTCAATGGAGTCGTGAAGAAGTCCAGCTGCGATAGTGGGCGCGTCGGCGCCGAGTTCGGCGATAAGCTTCGCCGTTTCAAAGAGGTGTGTAAAATAGGGCTCTCCCGAGTAGCGCTTGTGGTCTTTGTGCGCTTCTTCCGCAAAGGCGTACGCCTTCGCCACAAGTGCGATATCCCGCACAGAAGGGTGTCGCATGAGGTCGGTTATCTCGTGATAGGGCATATGCCCATAGTACTAGAAGTCTTTTAAAAAACAAATGAGCCCGCGTACGCGGGCTCATTTTAAAAACTACTCGGTTTTCTTTTTCCGAAAACCACGAGGCTTCTTTTCTTGCGCGAGCATTTCAAGCGCGCGGGGGAGTTCAATCGTGTAGACATCATCGGGAGCCTTGATGGAGCGGAAGTCGCCCTCGTGCACGACGTACGGTCCGAAGCGTCCCATATTCGCCATAATTTCTTTTCCGCTGGTCGGATGTAGGCCGAGCACGCGAGGAAGTGATAAGAACTTGAGCGCGTCGGCAATCGTAAGTGTGGAGATAGCAAATCCTCGAGGGACACTCGCTCGATGAAGTTTGGGCGCGTCCTTTTTCTTCGCGCCTTTTGGTGACTGACCTACCTGCACATAAAATCCAAAACGTCCATTCAGGAGGTACACATTTTCTCCCGTCTGCGGATACACGCCAATCGGTTCGTCCGGTTTGATTTCGGTGCCGTCTGCAGTGAGCGCGCCGGTGCAGTCGGGGAAACGAATGCAGGACATAAACTTACCACCGCGCCCGAGCTTCCACACGAGTGCAGAGCCACAGAGAGGACACTTGAATTCTGCGGGAACATCTCCCAGTGTTGTTGCCTTGTCCAGATTTTCCTTTGACTTCACATCTTTGTGAAAAGGCGTATAAAAATCGGAAAGTGTTTTGCCGTACTCGCGTGTCCCTGCGGCTATGTCGTCCAGTTTGTCTTCCATATCGGCGGTAAAGGTGTCGCTGATATAGGAAGGAAAGTGTTCTTCCAAAAATCCGGAGACCACCATTCCGGTGTCGGTCGGTTTGAGTGACCGACTTTCCTTGGTGACATACTCGCGCTGTTCAAGCGTGCTCATGATAGATGCAAAGGTAGACGGGCGACCAATACCACGCTTCTCGAGCTCTTTAATGAGTCCCGCTTCGCTGTATCTCGGTGGGGGCTGTGTTTGCTTCTCTTCGGTTTTTAGTTCAATAAGTTTCAGGGGGTCACCTTTGGCTACTTTGGGAAGCTCTACATCCTCTCCTCGCGCCTCGGGGTCGGCCTGAAGCCATCCGGGGTAGGTCAGACGAACGCCGTTTGCCGAAAAATCGGGGATGCTTCCCGAAGTGACATTTGCGGTTACCTTGGTGCGGAGCATTTCCGCGTCGGGCATCTGGCTTGAAACCGTGCGCTTCCAAATAAGGTCATACAGTTTCTTCTGTTCCGGATTAATACCGGCGTTCTCTTTTTCGAGATGTGTCGGACGGATTGCCTCGTGCGCCTCCTGTGCGTTCTTTACTTTCCCGGTGTACGCGCGGTGCAGTACAAATTCCTTTCCAAACTTTTTCGTAATGACTGCCCCGATTTGCAGTTTTGCCGACTCGGCAAGATTGGTGGAATCGGTACGCATATAGGTAATGAGTCCCGCTTCGTAAAGCTTCTGCGCGACCGCCATCGTGCGTCCGGGAGAAAAACCGAGGCGCGTAGAGGCGACCTGCTGAAGCGTGGAGGTAATGAAGGGTGCCTTCGGTGAGCGCTTCACGCTGGTTTCGGTCACGTCAGTGACGCTCCAGCTTCCTTTGTTTCCCACCTCAACGATGGCGTCAACTGTTTTTTTGTCGCGAGGTTCCTCACTGCAGGTAAGAAGCAACTTCGCATTTTTAGCGGTTTCGGTGTCTGCCGTAATGACCCAAAAGGTTTCCGGATTGAACGCGAGTATTTCGCGCTCGCGTTCCGCAATAATGCGAAGCGCGGGGGATTGCACGCGTCCTGCCGAAAGGCCATAGCGCACTTTCTTCCAAATGATGCCTGAAAGGTCATAGCCTACGAGGCGGTCCAGCACTCGGCGCGCCTCCTGCGCCTTGCGCAAATTCTGGTCAATTTCTCTTGGATGTTTCAGTGCATCTTCAATCGCCTCTTTAGTAATCTCGTGGTACACCACCCGACTTATTTTCAGTTTGGAATTTGATGCTTGTGATTTGGGATTTCCGAGCCTTTCCTTCAGAAGCTCGGAGAGGTGCCACGCGATGGCCTCACCTTCACGGTCGGGGTCGGTCGCGAGAATAATTTCACTCGCTTTTTTCGCGGATGCCGAAATTTCATTCACGACCTCTTCCTTCTTTTTGACAATTTCATAGTGCGGAATAAAACCACCCTTAATATCCAGGGCGGTCTTTTGGCTTTTGGGAAGGTCACGCACGTGACCCACAGACGCCTTCACGACGTACTCGTCTCCCAGATATTTTCCAATCGTCTTCGCTTTTGACGGTGATTCTACGATGAGTAGTTTGTAGGACATCGCATTAGTAATAGCACGAAAGGAAAAGTCTTGGCAAATAATAATGTTGACTCACTTGCGCAATGTATGGTAGTTTGAGCGAAGCACCAACAGCACAAAATGAAAAAGATACATACAAAAGCGTTGGTAGTTGGTTACGGGACCATCGGAAAACCCCTGGTGAGAGCACTTCAAGAAAACGGCGTTACGGTGGCCTTTGTCGTGAATACGAAAGGAGTTCACACACTCCGTGGTAGCACTCTGCTCCCCCACCAAGAGACATACGAGAAGGTTCTCTCCAAAGTGGATATAGCGTGCATCGCGCTTTCCGCACCAGACGAGGGACAGACGGAGTATACCTACACGCGGTCCGCGCTCGACAAGGGTAAGACGGTAATAACCTGCGCCAAGCGTGCGCTCGGGAACAACCTCAACCTGTATCGGTACGCGTCTTCAAACCGTCCGCTTCTCGGTATTGACGCAACGGTTGGGGGAAATAGTGGAATCCTTCCGCACCTCAAGAACCGTCTTCGACCGAATCTTCCGGTTGAGATACATCTCGTTCTAAACGGTTCGATGAACTGCTTTATGTTTGAGCTTTCAAACGGACAAGTATCTCCAAGTGAAGCCATGGCGGGGGTGCTTCGGCAGGGGCTCGCTGAGCCAATCAAAGCGAAGGGGAAATACGCTTCGTTTTTTGCGGGGGAAACCGATGACACCGTCTTTAAGACTAGCATTGTGGTCAACTACTGCGGGTTGCTTGACTATCCTCTCATGCACGCGAAGTCCGTTCGACTGATTCGATATCTTGATGAAAATGCACTTCGCGAACTCTTTCGTAGTCGGAACCGCCGATATATCGTATCCATCTATAGAGACTCCTTTCCACAACAAGAGGATGTCATTGGTGGCTTCACACATGTGGTGCGAGATGACACGCAGGGCAACATCTGCATTTCGGCGGGTTTCAAACTAATTAATACGCTTCCCTATAGTAGGCTACACATTCCGGGGGCGTTCAACGCGGTTCTCACCATCGAAGGTGAAGACGGGCGCAACGGAACCTCGTACCTAGAGGGTGTTGGGGCAGGTCCCGACCCCACGGTTGCCGCAATGATTCAAAATCTGAAGCGTTTGATCGAACGTTGATGTAAAGTATTTAGACCGACAGCGGTTCCCATTGGGAACCGCTGTTTTTATGTGGATACGATCACCTAAAAATTAGCAAGGTTCGAAAAAGATATTTTTCCTGACGAATCTAGCATAAAAAATGACCGCGGGGATAGAGATCCCCGCGGTTCCGGTGTGACCACGATTTGGACGAGTGCCCTGTGATAGCAGGGAAGCCTTCCTCCTCTCGAGCGTAGCTCTTACGCACACACTCGTTGGTACGTCACAACGAAATGGTTAACAGGCGAACGAAAGAGCTTCACGTGTATGGGTCATACTTCCGTGCCTGATTTTGAGGGCCAAGGTACGAAAAGTTGCGTCTAAAAGCGGAAGCCACAATCTTTCGCCTGTGTGGTTCCTACTGAACATGCACACATACTTAAAATTGATTTCAGGCGGAATGGCTACCACCACATCATGAGCGTAGGCCCAGCCAACTATGTGCCAGCCATCTAGCTCAAGCATATTCCACAACGTCTCTATGTCGTCGTTGTGGAGCTCTCTCGTAAAATGCGAAGGGGGTAACCGGTCAATGGTTTTCTCGGCTTCCGTGCGACTCATTTTCATAGGTCATAGTGGGAGGTTGAGGTTCCGAATCTATGTGTACCCTAACACCTGAACCCGCCTCTTTCAAGTGAGATGAAGTTCCCCGCCGGTTTCTTTGATGAGTCCTTTGAGTTCCATAAGGGAGAGTAGGGCGTTTGCCTTACCAATAGGAATGGCGAGTTCGTCAACGAGGTCGTCGCGAGGCATGGGGTTTTGAAGAAGCTCAATAACTTTTTTCTCTTCAGGTGTACAGTCGTCATAGCGTTTAGCGTTTAGCGCAGAGCGTTTAGTCGTATCAAAGCCGAGAGCCTCAAGAAGGTCGCTTGGTGAAGTGATGGGAGTTGCACCGAGCTTGATGAGCATATGCGGGCCGGATGAGGATGATGAGAAAATGGAGCCGGGAACGGTGAAAACATCGCGATTGTACTCGGTAGCAAACTTGGAGGTGATAAGCGCGCCACTCTTTTGTTCAGCTTCAATCACGACCACCGCATCCGAAAGGCCCGCGAGAATACGATTGCGTTGAGGAAAACTCCATGCGGTTGCGGAGAATGTCGGTTCAAACTCCGAGAGAAGTGCACCGCCATTTTTGAGAATGTCGTCGGCAAGCCGTTTGTTGGTAGAAGGGTAGAGGACAGAACGGTCCAGTCCCGAACCCGGTACCGCAACGGTGGGGAGTTTTACCGAAAGCGCCGAGCGATGGGCGATGGCGTCAATGCCGAGTGCAAGCCCCGACACAATCACGACGGGGTAGCCCGCAAGTCCACTGATCAGCATTTCGGTTACTTCTTTGCCGTAGCTAGAAAATTTTCGTGAACCCACCACCGCAAGCCACTTATGCTCCTCGGGAGGAAGCTCTCCCTCTCTATAGAGCTTCTTTGGCGGGTCGGTAATTTCCTGCAGTCGCCGGGGAAATTCATTTGGAGATACTACCTTCATCTGGTACAGTTTATCACGAAAGGATAAACATGAGCACACAACACAGATACCGAATTGTTCCGGAATACCCGCACCTCGTTCACTACTCTGAACTTGGCGATCCTCCCCTTACGCGGAATGACCTTCGGCATCCCGATGATAAAGTTCCAGACAATACGCTGATGCGTGACCTCACTCCCAAGATGCATCAGGACATTGAAGACTGGCACGGGGCTCTTGAAAACGCAGCACGGATGGTTGTTTCCGGAGAAACTGCTCCTACTTGCACTTTGACTCCAGAGGACGTCTATGAGTGTGAGGGGGGCGGTCCTCGATCATGAGTGTTTTTCTCGGCCCCTTCCTACTTTGTGCCCACGCACGGCGAACCACACGGTTCGCCTTTTTTATGCACATTCACTAAATACTCTTTTATCTATATACTACTTATTAAGTACTAGTTACTTTTTTATGCTGGACATTAAATTCATTAGAGAGAACAAAGATCTTATCGCAATGGCGGTGCAGAAAAAGCATCTGAAGTTTGACGTGGAAGAACTTTTGAAACTGGATGACGCACGGCGAGCACTTTTGCTTATCGTTGAACAAAAACGGTTCGAACATAATCAGAAAAGTCAGCACATGTCCCAAACCAAGATTCCCGAACGACGGATGCTTCTCCTTGAGGAACTACGCGCCGAAAAAGCCGGACTTGAGGAACAGGAGGAAAAGCTCAAAGAAATAATGGTGAAGTGGCAGGCACTGATGCTTCATGTCCCGAACGTCCCCGACATTTCCGTGCCGAATGGCGAGAGTGACCAGGACAACAAAGAGGTGCGGGTGTGGGGAACTCCAAAGGAGTTTGGAACCCCGCCCAAGAACCATAGTGAACTTATGGAGAGCTGTGACCTCGCCGATTTTATACGAGGTGGAGATGTGGCGGGTTTTCGCGGGTACTTTCTCAAGAATGAAGGTGCGCTTCTCTCGCTGGCGCTCTGGCAGTTTACGCTGGAATACTTCGCGAAGAAAGGTTTTACCTTTATGATGGTGCCGTCACTCGTTAGGCGGCAGACACTGCTCGGTACTGGCTATTTACCGCAGGGAGAGGATGACCTTTATAAAACACAGGATGGGGACTTCCTCGCGGGTACGGCGGAAGTGGCGGCGATGTCGTACTTTGCTGAAACGGTTCTGAAAAAAGAAGAACTTCCGAAAAAGATTCTTGCGTTTTCTCCCTGTTTTAGACGCGAGGCGGGAAGTCACGGCAAAGACACGAAAGGTATCATTCGTGTTCACGAGTTTTTCAAACTTGAACAGGTGGTGCTTTGTGAAGCGAGCCATGAACAGTCGGTTGCATTCCACGAAGAGCTTACGGCAAACGCCGAGGAGCTCCTTCAGGCACTGGGTCTCCCGTACCACGTCGTTATCAACTGCGGAGCAGACCTCGGGCTCGGTCAGGTAAAGAAGTATGACATTGAGACTTGGGTGCCGTCCGAAAAAGCATACCGCGAGACGCACTCATCTTCGTATTTTCACGATTTTCAAACACGCCGCCTGAACATCCGCTACAAAGACGAAACCGGGAAGTCGCGTTTCGCCCATTCGCTGAACAACACGGCGCTTGCGACTCCGCGCATTTTGGTTCCGCTTCTTGAGAACAACCAACAGCCTGACGGGTCAATTACGATTCCCGAAGTTTTGCGGAAATATATGGGGAAAGACAAAATCACCCCGAAATCCTAAACTCTAAATCCTAAACGCTAAACAAATTCTAAAGCACAAAGTCCAAAATTAGCGTACGTCCTTTTCGTATCATTTGTTTAGTATTTAGATTTTAGTTTTTAGAGTTTACTTTTATTATGTCCCGTAAAGTTCTTCGTTCTCCTCGGCTTGCACGGAAGGAAAAAAAGAGAAAGGTCCACAAGGCCATACTCTGGAGTTCTTTTTCTGTAGTGCTTTTGGGATCGGTGCTGTATGGCTTTTCGCGCCCCGCGTTTACTATCACGCATATTGAGGTAAGTGGGGCATCGCGCGTTCCTGAAGCGCGTATTATGGAACTGGTGAAGGAGGGGATGCAAGGCACTTATCTTGGCTTTATTTCCAAAGCGCATACGCTACTTTATCCGAAGTCAGCGCTTACCAAAACGCTCACCGGCTCTTTCCCCGAACTTCGCGGAGTTTCGCTTTCGCTCCGAAATCTTGCGTCACTCCACGTTGCCGTGCACGAACGTGAGCCGAAGGCGCTCTGGTGCTCCGGCGTGTACGGCTGTTTCCTTGTGGATGACACGGGGTTTGCGTTTGTCGTCGCACCTGAAGGCTCGGATGGACTGTTCTTTCGTTTGGAAAAAAGTGCTACCACCTCTCCGCTTGCGAAGATAGTTGTTTCCAAAGAAGAGCTTGCGACAGTGCTCTCCTTTTTGACCCAGCTGGAAAAGCTTGGGCTCGACCCGGTCAAAATGGTCTTTACGGACGAACACGAACGTGAAGTCGTGCTCCGCGAGGGAAGCCGAATACTTTTTGTAGATAAGGACTACACACGTACACTCGCAAGCCTCGGGGCACTTCTTCGCGAAGGGGACGTGCTTCCCGGAACGACGGACGCTCTTCGCGTGTCCTACATTGACCTGCGCTACGGAAACAAGATTTATTTCAAGCCCCGGTAGGAAGCGGTTAGCGATTAGCGTAGAGCGTTTAGTGAAGTAAAGTTTTTACTAAACGCTAACCGCTATACGCTTTGAGCGGGTGAGCTATAATAAAAGGTGTCTATCGTTAACGACTCACTATGTTGGCACTTCAGCTACCAATCAGTTACTTCTTCTGGCACTACACCACCGCGTGGAGTGACCTACTTCGCCTGTACACAAACGCAGTGTGGTTTTTCTGGCACTTTTTTTCCATTCGCATTCTGTCGGGTACACTGCTCGCGCCATGGCACCGTCTTCGCGAGGCTTCAAGTAAGGATACGGCGGGATTTTTGGGGAGCCTTATCATCAATCTTATCTTGCGTTTGATTGGTTTTATTGCGCGCACCGTTACCATTCTCTCAGGTTTCTTCACGCTTACCCTGTTTTCACTTTTTTCTCTCGTGTTCTTTGCTCTGTGGCTTGTGCTACCGGTCGTTCTCAGTGGTCTCATTTTTAGCGGTCTCGTAGGAGTAATACAGGCGCTCTAAAAATGAACTACCAAGCACTCAAAAAAGAGGCGGAAGCGTATCGTGGAGCACTTGAGTCGGAAGGGCTTATTTCCGGCGGACATCTCCACACCGCTGAAAGGATATTTCGCGCGTGTGCGACTGTCGCAGGCCTCCTCTGGGGTGGATTACTTCTTTTTGAGCGCGTACCGTATCTCCTCGCCACGTTTCCTGAAGTTGCCATTCGCACCGCACCATCTATCTCCTTAGTGTCATCGGTGTTCCTGCTCCTTCTCGGATGTTGGCTTGTGCTCGCGCTCTGGTATGGCTTTTTTGCTTCGTATTACTTTAGCGATATAGAAAGCGTACTTCCCGAGATAGGTATGCGTCAGGTGAAGCTACGGTTTGAGGTGGCGCGGATAGTCTCGGGAAAGTACGGCGAGCCGACACTAGATTTTTTTGGTTCGCGGTTTGGCGGAGCGATACTTCTCCGCCTTGGGCTTTCGTCAAAGGAGGCAGTCTCGTTTTTAGAGAGTCGAACTGTTCCCTCGCAGGCTTTTGAAATACCCGAAATTGAAGGTGAGCCCGTTTCACTTGCTGATTTCGCAATGGGGCTTACCCTCTACGATGAAGGACTGCGAAGCTTTCTTACGTCAAAAAAGATAGAGGTTACCGATTTTATCGGAGCGTCAGCGTGGGTTGCGAGGACGGAGGAGAGCTACAAAGAGTACCTGCGTTGGTGGAGTAAAGACGCACTCGGACGCATCCCGGGGCTCGGCAAAGATTGGGCTTACGGAGAAATTCCGCATCTGGAGCGGTATGCGACCTTAATGACACGCCACCCCTCGTTCGCTACCACAAGTATGGGATCATTCGGGAAAAAAGAAGCCGAAGAAATCGAACGCATTCTTTCACGTGGACGTGAATCAAATGTACTTATGGTGGGCGAGGAGGGAGTCCCCAAGCTCGCTCCGCTTGCCAGACTTGCTCGTCATATCAGTGCGGGTACCATTCTGCCGCAGTTGGAACACAAACTTATTTTTGTGCTTGATGGTGCGCTGTTTGTGTCGGCTATGAAGGAAAAGGTTGCCTTTGAAACCGAACTCCAGAAATTGCTTCGGGAATCCGCAAAAGCCGGCAACATTATTTTGGTTATCGATAATTTTGAGAAGTTGTTTCAGGAAGCAAAAGCACTGGGGTCCGACGTACTTGCGCTCCTTGATCCATTTCTTACCTCCCCGAATATCCAAATCGTGGCACTCGCCGAGATTGGAGCATTTCATCAAACGCTTGAATCAAATCCGAAAGTTCGCGAGCGCTTTGAACGTGTGCTTTTGGAAGGAGCGGGAGTTGCAGGCTCCATCCCGGTTCTGGAAGACGAGGCGCTTCGTACGGAGACTACGGAAGGTGTACGATTTACCTATCCCGCGCTTCGTGCCCTTGCGGAGAGTGCCGAGCGGTATTTTTTTGAAGGGGTGATGCCCGATAAGGCCGTAGACCTCCTGAGCGAATTGGTTCCGAAAATGAAGTCAGGGGGGAAGAAGGTGGTGGTTCGCGAAGACGTGCTTGAACTGGTCTCCCAAAAAACCGGCATTGCCGTTTCCGAAGCCAAAGGTGAAGAGCGCACCAAACTCCTCAAACTTGAGGAGGTCCTGCACGAACGCATTGTGGGACAGGACGAAGCGGTCAAGGCAATTTCAGGAGCGCTTCGACGTGCCCGCTCGGGTATCAGCTCGCCGAACCGGCCAATGGGCTCATTTCTCTTTCTTGGCCCTACTGGTGTGGGGAAGACCGAAACTACGAAAGCACTTGCGCAGGTTTTCTTTGGCGACGAAAAAAATATTGTCCGTCTGGATATGTCGGAGTATGAAGGCGACGACGCACTCTCTCGTCTTATCGGTACGTTTGAAAGTGGCAAGGCGGGGGTCCTTGCTTCACTGCTTCGCGAGCACCCGTACGGTGTACTCCTTCTGGATGAGTTTGAGAAAACAAACAAAGAAGTGCACGACCTCTTTCTCCAGATTCTTGACGAAGGCTTCTTTACGGATGTGACGGGAAAGCGCGTGAACGCTCGCAACTTGATTATCATCGCCACTTCAAACGCCGCAAGCGATGTCATATGGAACATGAAGAATGAAATAGGGGGCAAGGGAAAAGACATCGTGCTCACCGAAATTATTAACCGAGCGATTTTTAAACCCGAGCTTTTGAACCGTTTTGACGGTGTAGTGCTCTTTCGTTCTCTTACCGCTTCCGACCTCAAGACCATCGCAAAGTTTCAACTCCAAAAACTCGGCAAGCGTCTCAAAGAAAAAGGACTTGACCTTATAATCACGGACCCGCTACTTGATTTTCTCGTTTCGGTAGGACAGGACCCGAAGTTTGGAGCGCGCCCTATGAACCGCGCTATCCAGGAAAAAGTGGAGCAGGTGATTGCCGACAAAATGCTTCGTGGCGAACTTCAGGCAGGTTCAAAGGTAGAACTTACGGGAGACGACCTGAAGTAGCTTGGTTAAAGACAGAGTATAAAAAGGCGCATGGTGGGTTCCATGCGCCGTGTGAATCCTCAAGGGTCTGCCGACTAGTTCGCCTCAGGTGACTGTTTCGGTAAAACGCTCAGTGTGTAATTTCTCCGTTGGTCGTAGCAGAGCTTTACAAACCGAGGTTCATTCGGAAGCGCCTCACTTGGGAGAATGACGTTGAACAGCTTACTTTGGCTGGTGGTGAGTGGGGGACCCAAGGTGAGGTGTATACGCTCCGTCGGAACAAAGGTGGCTACCGCCCAGTCCTTTCCGAGGTCGTGCCTACCCAGAAACCAAAAGGTACCTTCGTTTTGAGGAAGCCATGTTCCGGGTGTGGTGAGGTCGTTAACGTTTATCGGTCGCCCCAAGAACTCCTTTCGAGCTGAGCTTCTTCCTATTGCGAATGTCACTACGAGAGCGCATAAGAGAAAGAAGCCAGAAAACGTCAGATATTCGGTTAGCTCTTGTGCGGGAATCCACTCAAAGGGAAGAAGGAGCACCCCAAAAACGCCAATAAAGAATATCAGAATACCAACTGTGTAGTGAATAACAAAGGCGGTGCGTTGAGGAATAGGAGGAATAGACAGTAACAGTTTTTTCATAAGATAAGAGCAATTGATTTCGACTTTGGACTTTAGCATATAAATTGTATTTGTCAAGTAAGTGCACATACGGTACAGTGTCGCTATGCAGAACGGATTTTGGGACAAGCTAAAAAAGCCGATTATGGTGCTCGCGCCCATGGCGAACGTTACCGACGTGGCTTTTCGGCGTATCATCGCGAAGTACAGCAAACCGTCGGGTCCCGACGTGATGTGGACCGAGTTTGTGTCCGCGGATGGCCTCTCGAGTGCCGGACAAAAAAAGCTTTTGGTTGATTTGGAATATTCGGAAAGTGAACGTCCGATTGTCGCACAGCTTTTTTCGGGCAATCCCGAGAAGATGTATGAAGCCGGAAAGCTGGTGAAAGAGCTGGGCTTTGACGGACTGGATATTAATATGGGTTGTCCCGACCGCTCCATTGAAAAGTCCGGTGCCGGTGCCGCTCTCATCAAAAACCCCGCACTCGCACGGGCGGTTCTTCGTGCAGCCAAAGAGGGCGCGTATCCGCTTCCTGTCTCGGTCAAGACTCGCCTCGGCTACAACAAGGACGAGCTTGAGGTGTGGCTCTCCGAGCTTCTCGCGGAAAAGCCTTCCGCGATAACTGTGCACGCGCGTACACGCAAAGAAATGTCAAAGGTACCGGCGCACTGGGAGCGTGTGAAGCGTGCCGTGGAAATTCGAAATGAGCTCAAAAGCGAAACACTCATTTTGGGAAATGGTGATGTGATGAACATTGCTGATGCATACAAGCGTATCGCCGAAACCGGAGCCGACGGGGTGATGCTCGGTCGTGCGATTTTCGGGACACCGTGGCTATTTTCGGAGAAATCTGCGCCTGAGCTTCGTCAGCGCTTACACGTTATGGTTGAGCACACCAAGCTCTTTGAAGAATTGCTCGGAAAGCATAAGAACTTTGCCATTATGAAAAAACACTTTAAAGCATACGTGGAAGGGTTTACCGGCGCGAAAGAACTTCGCGTGAAGCTGATGGAGACCGAAACGGCGGGAGAAGTGGAGACTCTGGTGCAGGAATTTCTGGCTACTGAAAGTGGTACTCAACACTAGAAACTATTTGTGCTAGAGTTTGTGAGGGCGGTCTGGATACTGCTCTTTGTCGAAAACCTGAAACACGAACCAAGGTCACACCATGAACTCTAAAAAAAACTTCTGTAACCACACGAGCTCAAACACACTCTATGGAAACAGAAGGGGGGTGATCACACACGTCTAACCGGTACCTGAGGGAAGGCGCGGCGCAAGGGGCTTTCCCGAAAATGGTCGTCGCCTTCTGCGACGCTCCAGGTGCGGAGTTTCTCGCCTCTGGGTGGGAAGCGGGGGCGGGACCACAAATCCCGCCCTTTTTCATACCTCATTTTTAAAATAAAAATACTTGGCGGTGGGGGTCTACGACCACGGCTCGCCTACGGCGGTTATCCACACCCCCTCTTGCACCGCTTGCCTGTGCGTGTAGCATAAGGAAAGCGCCTGTTCTCAACAACCAAAACGGCGCACAAACCGTTTACCAAAGGAAAAGCAGTATGTCCTGCCCCCTTCGCACCCAGCTCAACAAAATGCATCTCGGACTTTCGAATGAGGTTGACCTCCTCATTAAGGTCTGCGGACAGCTTGCCCTCTCCAAGGAGCAAAAATTGCACCTGCTCGCCAAGGTTTTCTACGACCCCGATGCCCTTGTGTATTGGGCAGACCTCTATCGCGAGGACTCCCAAAAGGGTGAGCAGTATCTTGTGTGCATGGCTCCCTTGCGAAGCGAATTGCAAACAGGAGACACTGCTTCTGTGCCACCCCCCGCCGGTCTTTTGGCCACGCTCAAGGTTCAATTCTTACGAGTGGTAACACCTCTTGCACGCGCCATCGGTCTCATGTAATCCTGGCCGACTCACTTACACATTCATGTCACGGCACTCCGTGACATGTTTTTTCTTATTTTTTGCTTACCCGCTTCTGCGGGTCGTTTTTTTATACGGAGTTCGGTATACTACGAAGCATATGAGACCCCCACAGAATTTTGGGGATATCGGGTCAGCAATCGTTTAGGAGTTTGTCAGAGATTTCTTAATCTAGCATCAGCATAGTATGAGTGAAAATTCTAACGGGGCAAGCACAGTACTTTATCGCAAATACCGCCCACAGTCCTTTAAGGAAGTCCTGGGGCAGGATCATGTCGTGGAGGCTCTTCTGGGTGCTATCAAGCTAGAGCGTATCGCACACGCCTATCTTTTTTGCGGTTCACGCGGGACAGGGAAGACCTCTGTCGCCCGCATTCTCGCGAAGACGCTTGGAACGAGCGAAAGTGACCGGTATGAAATAGACGCAGCCTCCAACCGCGGTATTGACGACATTAGGCTTCTTCGTGAGGGAGTTTCTTCTGTGCCGTTTGAATCAAAATACAAAATATATATCGTGGACGAAGTGCATATGCTTACCAAGGAAGCTTTCAACGCACTTCTTAAAACTCTTGAAGAGCCACCTACACACGTGATTTTTATTCTCGCGACCACCGAACTTGAAAAAGTCCCCGAGACCATTGTATCCCGTTGTCAGACCTTTACCTTCAAAAAGCCCACTCAGACCATTCTCAGGGAAGTAGCGGAGCGTATCGCAAAAAAAGAAGGGTTTGCGATAGAAGCTCCCGCTTCGGAGCTTATCGCGCTTCTTGCCGATGGCTCATATCGCGATGCGCACGGTATTCTCCAGAAGGCGATGGGTGCCTCGTCCGATAAGAAAATTACGCTTGCAGAGGTGGAGCGCATTACTGGCTCGCCGAAAGGAGTACTGATTAATGCACTAATTGAGGCACTGGATAAAAAAGACGTAGGCGCGGGACTTGCCACTATCGGAAAAGCCGTAGAGCAAAATGTGGATATGAAAGTGTTTGTGAACCTCCTTCTCGCAAAACTTCGCTTTGTCCTGCTCCTCCGAAACGCGCCCGATATGGAGAAGGGAATACGAGATGAAGTGTCCGCCGAAGATTTTGAATTTTTGAAAAAATTGGCGACGACCAAAGAATCACGCATCACCTCGGTGGTACTTCTTGAGTTCTTAAGCGTCTACGACCTTATCGGCTACTCGGCCCTTCCGCATCTTCCTCTTGAGCTTGCGGTCATTAAGCTTTCGGCATAAGTACTAATGCGCCACAAACAACAGGTTCAGCTGAATCCATTTCTGTACCATGATATACTATGACAGTAGAGTATAATCATAGTTCATGCACGAGATACCGCTAAAACAAAAGGCAATAGAATTACGAAAGCAAGGCCTTTCATACTCCGAAATACTTAAACAGGTTTCCGTTGCTAAGTCCACGCTTTCTTTGTGGCTACAGGATGTAGGGTTGGCAAAAAAACAAAGGCAACGATTATCCGAACGGAAGCGGTTGTCGGCTCTTCGTGGCGGTCAAAGTCGAAAGGATGACAGAATACGCCGCACAGCACAGATACATTCTGAGGCATTAAAGGAGCTAAACACTGTTACCAAACAGGACATCTGGTTCATGGGTATAGCTTTATACTGGGCAGAGGGTGCCAAAGAAAAGGAAGGGTATACGGGGACGGGAATCAGTTTCTCTAATTCTGATTTTCGGATGATAGCTTTGTTTATACTTTGGCTAAAGCAGATATGTTTGGTTGAGTCCTCACGAATTCGCTTTGAAATATATATTCACGAAAATAACAAGCATCGTTTACCCGAGGTCAAGGCTCACTGGGCAAAAGCGACAGGGTTTCCTCTTGAAGATTTTAACGCTATTTATTTCAAGAGGGACAAGCCGAAGACAAAAAGGAAGAATATTGGCAACTTGTATTTCGGTGTCCTGCGCGTTAAAGTAAGTGCCAGTTCCAATTTGAATAGGAAGGTTGCAGGGTGGGTGCATGCAATCTGTAAACATTGCGGGGTCGTCTAACGGTAGGACACGGCTCTTTGAAAGCCGGTATAATGGTTCGATTCCATTCCCCGCAGCAGCGAATGTAAAATATTTTTTGCTATAATTCTCTCAATGAGAAAAATTACACCCCATCTTTGGTTTGATACAGAAGCGAAAGAGTCTTCGGAGTTTTAAGTGTCCCTCTTTCCAGACTCAAGGATAACAATCGCGTGTCACACAAGCGTTCCTGCAGATGAAGAAATTTGATATCGCAAAGTTAGAAAAGGCTTACGACGGGAAGTAATTAGGCTTATGCGCGGAAAAAAAAATTTAAAGGCTCCTGACCCCGTTTTCACAAGAAGTTAAAAGTTAAGAAAAAATCATGAAAAAGATTCTCTGGATTATTGTATTAGTTTTAATTGCGGGGGGATACTATGCGTACAAGCAGTACCAAGAGTCTCAATCTTGTCCTGATAAAGACCCTATTGGTCTTTACACCGATTGTACACCGCATGTTCAAGGAGGAACCCCTCAAAACCCTCTGGGTATTTAATCGCTAGGGTAACAATGTATATAAGTCCCAAGGTCGCTCACGGTACCATGCATACACTACCAAATGATTTTCGAAACGCTCTTGTAGAGACGCCTTTGGCACGAACCACATGGGATACTATTACGCCACTCGCGCGCAGTGAGTGGATTTGTTGGGTTATCTCCGGCAAAAAAGCAGAAACAAGGGGTATCCGTATTGAAAAGGCGCTCTCAAAGCTCAAGGGTGGCATGCGCAGGCCTTGTTGCTGGGCTGGGTGTCCTCATCGGTAAGAGGTAAACCGTTCATCACTTCTATATTTACTATGGCACTAGAAGCGACACATATACGGTTTGCACTGGATATGCAGGTGAAGTACAACCCGACAGATGTCGGAAAGTTCATCGCAGGGGCGATTTATCCTGACAGTCGGTATGTAACGGGGATTGACCGTACGCTTACTCATCTAGGAGAGAGTGACCGCGAGAAACTTTTGCAAAGCGATTTTGGAAAGGGGTGGCACGCGCACCTTGTGTGTGACGACGTGCAGTATGAAGTGACCAAGGAACTGTTTCCCGAAGTCTTTGTGGTGAAGATGGGTCACGGAAGTGAAGGCTGGGTTAGACACTGCGCGCTCAAAGTTTTGCAGGATATGGATGATGTTCGGCAGGCTCCTATCGGAAGTTTCCTGCCCTATCTAGAGCACCTAGAAAATCCAAATGGAGAAGACATCGCAAAGCTACGCGCATACAGTCAGACTTTTACACGGATGTATGTCGATTCGGCTACCCCAACCTTAAACGACTATTACGAGATGTGGCGAAAGTGGGGAATTGGGGATCGTCTTGCCTTGCAAATAAGGCATCAGGTGGAGACGTATGCATCCGACGCAGGGGTTATGCGCCAAATTGAGCACATCTACACGAAGGCGCTCTTGCGGGCGCTTTAACGGAGGTCCGACCTTCGTCACTTGAAAATCAGTGACAGAGGTATACAGTTGAGATTAGAGTTGCGAAACCACAAACCCGATAGGAAAAAATGAAAACAGTGTTTCTGTTTGCAAAGACGGATGCAGTTGTAGCTCCTGACCGCAAAAGCCGTACAAAGTTTGTTAGGGCAGTGGAGGGCGCACGCGACCGAGCCGTTATTATTCAAACTCCCGTTATGACCGGCGCGGGCGCGATAATCGGCGACAAGGTGATAACTTCGCTTCTTCTTGTCGCAAACTTTACGGAAGTTCTTATTCGTTTTGCCAAAGGGAAGCGAATGCCGGCATTTGTCACTCGAAGGGACTATACGCACAATCTTGCGGAGCTCGTCCCCTCGTCTCGAGGACTTTCAGGCGGAGACTATACGCCACTCGCATCATCGTCAAACCCGAAGCTTGGAGAGATACGGGAGGTAGGAAGTCCGCTCCTCGTAGTGGACGTCGGAAGCGGAGTGCCCGTAGTGAACGTCGCGGGGACACGCTACATGACGAGTCTCGCCGAACGTTTTGAAGACCAACTCAAGATAAAACCAAATGCTCCCCGTGGACTTATCGGAGGGGCGGTGTGGGGCGTGGATGGAAGATTTGTGGGACTGACAATTGGTGAGAAGATTCCTCCAGCTAACGACCCGACCGACCCACAGTTCCCCAGTGTGTATGCTCTTCCAAGTAGGGAGGTGATGGAGTTTGTAGAGTCAAACTAGCAGAGAGCCGTCCTGCCTTGTCCGCCACCCCTGGGTTGGCGGACAATTTTGTCTTATGGGTAACTGTACAGTGCGTTGACTTACCCTAGAAAAACAGCTAAAATCACTCCGTTACCAAATCTAATCACTACGACTATGCCCGACACCCGCGAATATCTCACCCAGGAAAAATACAATGAACTGGTCAAAGAGCTTGAAACGTTGAAGACGGTACGACGCAAAGAAGTCGCGGAAAATCTTGAATACGCCAAATCGCTCGGCGACCTTTCGGAAAACGCCGAATATCAGGAAGCGCGCGAAATGCAGGCGAACATTGAAGATCGTATCGCAAAGCTTGAGACCATGCTCCAAACGACCGTCATTGTGAAGATGCATCACAGCGAGGTTATCGGTATAGGCTCCACCGTGACCATTCAGAAAGAAGGCGCGTCAGTCAAAGCGGTCTACAAGATTGTCGGCTCGGAAGAAGCAGACCTCGCGAAAGGTAAACTTTCCATCAATTCACCGCTCGGGAACGCGATGATAGGTAAGAGGGAGGGTGATACTTTCAGCGCAAAGACCCCCGGGGGAATGGTGAAGTATGAAGTAGTACACATTGAGTAATAATCAATCACCAAACATCAATCACCAAAAAGTCGCTACACTTTTTCTGTCTGGTTATTGTTTCTTGATTATTGGTGATTATTTATATGGCCTCTCTAGACGAAATCAGAGCCACTCGGCTCGCGAAAGTACAGCTTCTCAAAGACAAGGGTATGAGTTCCTACCCGATTTCGGCGCGGGTGGACGTGACTCTCGCGGAGGCCTCCGCACAGTTTGAGAAACTTCTCAAGAAAAAAGAGCTCTACCTGGTGGGGCGCGTGATGGCGCTCCGTGGACAAGGAGGGCTCGTCTTTGTCGACCTCTTTGACGGGACGGGAAAGTTTCAGGCGCTCCTCAAAAAGGACGACATCGGAGACGAACTTTTTGACCTGTGGAGCAACGCCGTTGATATGGGCGACTTTGTGGAGGTGTCCGGCACGTTGTTTCTCACTAAACGAAACGAAAAGACATTGCAGGTTAAAAAGTGGCGTATGCTCTCAAAGTCGCTCCGCCCGCTTCCCGAGAAGTGGCACGGCCTCACCGATACCGAGGAGCGCTTTCGTCGTCGCTACCTTGATACGCTTATGAACGAAGAGGTGCGTAACCGCTTTGTTCTCCGTTCAAAAATTATTTCAGCTCTTCGCGCCTCGCTTGATGCCGAAGGATTTTTGGAAGTGGAAACCTCAATGCTTCAGTCGCTCGCGGGAGGGGCGAATGCCGAACCGTTTACCACGCACCACAACGCGCTTGATATTAGCCTAAACCTTCGTATTGCTCCAGAACTTGATCTCAAGAAACTCCTTATTGGCGGATACCCGAAGGTGTACGAAATCGGAAGAAGTTTTCGTAATGAAGGTATAGATGTCACTCACAACCCGGAGTTTACGACCATTGAATGGTACGAGGCCTATAGTGATGCGGAGAAACAACGCGCTTTTATTGAAACGATGTTCCGCGCGATTGTTAAGCAGGTAAAAGGGGAAACAACCATTACCTTTGACGGAACGGCTATTGATTTCGAAAAGCCGTTTTCGGTGATGACTTACTTTGAGTCACTTCAACGGTACGCTCTCATTCCCACTCCCGAAAAGGCAACACTTGATGAGCTTTCACTTAAAGCAAAACAGCTTGGCGTGTCGGTTGCCCCAAGTGATTCGGTACAGAAAATTATGGACGGTATTTTTAAGAAAGCAGTCCGCCCCAAATTGCTTCAGCCGACCTACGTTATCGCCTATCCGAAGGGAATGATTCCTCTCGCCAAGGACGACGAGGAAAAGGAAGGTACGGTGGATGCATTTCAGTTCTATGCAGGAGGACTTGAGCTTATCAAAGCGTTCTCGGAGCTGAACGACCCCGTTGAGCAAGCACATCGGTTCAACACCGAAGAAGGAAACCGAAAAGTGGGCGACAAAGAGGCCCAGCCCAATGATAAGGATTTTGTGGAAGCACTTGAGTACGGAATGCCTCCCGCCGGGGGAGTCGGTATGGGTATTGAACGATTGGTGATGCTTTTTTCGGACGTCAAAAACATCCGCGAGGTTATTTTCTTTCCGACACTCCGGCCGAAGAGTGAGTGATGAATTAAGAATTGGGAATTATGAATTAGGAATAAAAAATACCGGCGCGTCCCAGAAGGGCGCGCCGTTTGACTTTTGCTCTAAGGTACTATGGAAAGAAGAAAGAAAGCCATACATTACGTTACACCCTATTTCCTCAACATCCGATGTTGAGGAGTTTCGATTGGGTAGTGTCCCTATAAGGCGGATTACTATCCACACTAGACAGAGAAGAAAATTCTCTTTTTGTAGTACAATTACGAGCAAATGACCAAGGTGCACCACAGTGCAGGTGGCGATTGCTTCACGTTGAAATCCTTTTTTTCAAAGCGCCTGTTTCTTCCCCTGTTTCTTTTTGGGGTTGTTTTTGTCTCCCCTCTAGTTGGCTTTGAGGCTTCCAGTGAGACGCCCAGGTTTTCTTCTTTTGAAGTAGGAGTTGCCCTCGCTTTAGAAGATACCTCTCTCGTTATTGTTTCCGGCGTTCCGTCCAAACACGCATCCCTAGTGAACTCCGGAAAGGAAAGAAAGTTTTCGCTTCTTTCCGCTGCTGTTGGTTTTATTCATTCCACAGCCTCGTTTCTTCAGGACTGTGCTCGAGGCATGTATCGAGTTGTTTCCGGATTGATAGACCGTTCGTCGCATTTCTTTTCCCGAAGCTCTTTAAAGAGCGACGCGGTAATTTCAGAACTGTCTTCCCGCGCTACTTCTCTTGAGGCTTCAGTTGTCGTAGCCAACACTCCGGTGCCTACCCCCCCCCACTTCGGAGCTGGTAGTTCTTTCCAAAGCAAGCCTGCAGAACGCTGAAAAGAAAATAATCCCTCATGTTTCTCCAGCTGTTCCCCTGAACGTGCCCTCCTCATCGTCAACGAAAGAAGAACGGCCGTCTGTCACGATGACCACTTCTGTTAACCCTTCGCGCATTTTTGCCTCGCCGGGAATTACCTATACGGGCGGAGTCGTCTCCCGAGAAGAGCTTGACCAAAAAATGGCGTCTCTTCAGTCGCGACTTTCTTCCGATGTTGCTTTACTGCGCACACTAAGCACACAGACAGCACAGTCTACCGCCTCAAATACTTCGTACATCACGCAGGTCTATCAAACACAGGCGCTCGGGAGTCGCCTAGACCGTATTCAGGACGTAGACCTCATCAATCCCGCCATCACGGACGGCACCATGGCGAACACGGTTCTTTCCAATGTCTCGGGAACCTTCCTGTCACTCTCGGGTGGTGGGCTCACCCTTACCGATGGAGCGCAGATTGGTGGAAACCTTACCGTCTACGGCACGCTCACTCCCGGCGTCGTGAGTGCCACCTCTTCTATTGCCGCTCCCTACTTCACGGCAACTTCAACGACCGCAACCTCGACCATCGCCGGAAGCTTTGCCGTAGGCACCTCCACACCTTCCGGGAGCAGTCTGTTCACGATAGGCACAAGCTCAACGCTTTTCTATGTGGATAAGATAACGGGAAGAGTGGGTATCGGGACGTCGAATCCTTCTGTCGCTTTCAACGTGCAACCGGCAAGCGGTAGTGGTGACCTCTACGCGCTTCTTGGAAGAAATAACTACGACGCCACTGCCCGCACTCTGGTCATGGCGCAAAACGATGCGGGAAAGAACATATCTCTGCAGGCGCATGGTTCATCGTATGTGGGGTCATTTGCCGGTGTAAGTTTTGCAAATACGGTCGCACTTCTTACCGGTACCGGCCCTTCTGCAATGCTCATTGGGGAAAATTCTCTATCAAGTCCTATCTATCTCGGCCATCAGAGCGCCATTATCCCCGCAATCACCATCTTGCAAGGCTCAGCGACACAGCTAGGTAGCGTCGGTATTGGCACCACCACACCGGGAGCCACCTTTTCGATTGCGGGCAATGCGGGCCAAACCAAACCTATCTTCTTACTTTCATCTTCCACATCCGCCTTTGCCACTTCAACCGTAGCTTCAATTGATAGCAATGGTAATGCGCTGTTTGGGTTTCGTGGGGGAAAGGTCGGTATTGGCACCACCGACCCTCAAGCCCAGCTCCATGTCACTTCGGCGGCATCTACTGATGCAACTATCATCATAGACTCCACCTCGGTAAACGTTGATTCGTATCTGTCTTTGAGGGAGGCGGGAGTGGAGAAATGGAAAGTCAGAAATCAAGGGGACAACAACGATGCGCTCAAAATAGGGAATCCAGACAATACGCACTTTTTAGTACTGAAAGATGGGAAGTTTGGATTTAATGTTACGGCCCCGTCCTATTTGGTCGATATACAGATTCCCTCTAATTCAACTGCCGTCACAAGTGATTCTAGTGCTCTCAATATCGCCAATGCCGCAACCTCTACAACCAGTTCAATTAATAAAACTGGTCTCCAAATATCTTCAACGGGCACCTGGTCGGGAACATCGGCAAGCAATATCGGTCTTTACGTTTCCTCCGTTACCGGAGGTACGAACAACTACGATGCTATTTTTAATGGTGGCGGCAATGTCGGCATCGGCACCACCACTCCGTGGGGACTTCTGTCGGTCAATCCAAACGCGCTTGGAGGAACAATCCCTTCATTTGTCATCGGTTCATCAACTGCCACACGCTTCATCGTAGATGGGGCGGGGAATGTGGGCATAGGGACGACGACTCCTTTCGGTCTTTTGTCTGTTGAACAAGGCACCGAGACTTCTTCGTTTTGGATAGGTAACACGGGAAGCACCACACCTTCGCTTGTGGTGAGTGGAGTAAATGGGAACGGAAATGTGGGGATTGGGACCAGTAGTCCCGGACAGACCTTGAGTGTCGTGTCTCCAAATTATGATATAGCCAGATTTACTAAAACTAATGTAAATAGTTCTGCTGTATATATGTATGGCGACACGCAGGGTGGAGGATTATTCAGTGGTTCTACAGCATCAGGTTCTGGTATCTATTTGAATAATATAACTAAATATACGGCTCTTTATACAAATGATGCGGAAAAGATGCGTATTGTTTCCTCAGGCAATCTTGGCATCGGCTCCTCGACTCCCTCAAATCTCTTGTCGGTGCAAGGCGGCGGATATATCGGAAATAACCTCTTCGTCGGTGGGACGATCACCTCAACCTCAAGCTCGGCAAGTACGTTCCCCTATGCCTCCACCACCGCTATTTCTTCCACAGGTTCAGCCTACTTTGCGACGAGCGGGACCGGATTGGTCGGTATCGGAACCACCACTCCGTGGGGACTTCTGTCGGTCAATCCAAACGCTTTGGGCGCGGGAGTTCCCGAGTTTGTCATCGGTTCCACGACGGCTACCCACTTCATAGTAGACGGGGCGGGGAATGTGGGGATTGGGACGACGACGCTTGCCTCAACACTCACCATTCACGATACCACCCTCGCAGGTTCGGGTTCACTCACTGGTTCAGCACTTAGTGTGGCACAGACATGGAATACTTCGGGAACAGCCACAGCGTTTAAAGTCAATGTCACCGACACGGCATCAGCGAACGCGTCAAGCATGGCTGATTTTCAAAGAAACGGCGTCAGCCAATTTAGGGTCTCCTACCAGAATAGTACTGTGCGACTAGCACTCTCGAACGCGAGCTTCATCGACGCGAGTACGGTTGTCAATGGAGGGATGCGCGTCATCGGGAACCAGCTCCTTCAGTTAGGTTCGCTTACGACGACAGCTAGCATAGGTAATCTTGTAGAAATTAACAATACAAGTTCAACTGTCGGTCCTACATCCGGCACAGTTTCTCAAGCGGGTATCGTCTCAACATTTGGTCCTACATCAGGGACTAGCGTATTTAATTTACTCAACCTTACTCCAACTATCAATCAGACAGGTGGGGCAAATGGCATCACTCGTGGAATCTATTTAGACCCCACCATTACTGCGGCGACTGATTACCGGTCAATTGAAGTAACCAAGGGAAATGTCTTGTTTAACACGACTTCAGGTTCTGTTGGTATCGGCACATCAACGCCCAACTGGCTCCTTCAGCAGGCGGGTACCCGACCTTTCCACGTCCTCTCCGACACCTCCGCCGGTACCAACGCGAAACATTGGTTCACCTCATCACAAGGAGGCAACTTCTATATGGGCACCTCATCGGATGCCTACGCCACCACCACCTATATGACCATTCTTAATGGGGGCTACGTCGGGGTGGGTACCACTTCCCCCACCGAACAACTCTCGGTCGCAGGCCGTCTCTATGTGGGAGGCGTCGGCACCTCTACCGTAGAGAACAACCTCTATGTCAAAGGCACCCTCCGATCCACCGTCTCCTACGTAGGCGACCTTGTTTTCGCCAACAACTTCCGTTTTGTTGAATCGTCTTCTGTCACGCAAGCGCTTGTACTTAACAATCAGAATGATGTCAGCCTTCTTTCCATCGATGAAAATGGCAACGTCGGCATCGGCACGACTTCTCCCGCCTACAAGCTCCACGTTATGGGAGACATCGCCGCCACCTCTTTCGTCAACATTTCCACCCGTTCCTCCAAAAAAGACATCCTGTATGTGGGTGATGAAGATAAGCGGACAATGGTAGACAGACTTCGGAATATACGGGTTGCCGAGTATCGCTACAACACTGAAGGTGAGAGTGCGCCACTTCGTTTGGGTCTTATCGCCGAAGAAGCACCAGTTGATGTGCTTTCCGCTTCCGGTAAGGGAGTTGATGTCTATAAACTCGCCACCTTCATTCTCGTCGGTGTACAGGCACAGCAAAAGCGACTGGACGACCTGGAGCTTCGGGTCGCAAAGCTTGAATCGGCGCCTAGTGGTGGTACCTCCCTCATGTCACTACTTAATTCTATCGGCGCCATTATTGAAAGTGGTATCGCGCATTTCAAAAATATGATAGCGGATGCCTTTACTGTTGGAAGCAAAGAAAAACCCGCGGGCATCACGCTCTACAATAGGTCGGGACAGCCCTACTGTCTTACCATTGGTGATAGTGGCGAGCCACTTTCAACCTTGGGTGTATGTACCCCTTCCATTTCAGCGTCTTCAAATGAGGCTTCAGTTACGGAAGCCGTTGGAAGCTCTGGTGGAGACACCACTGCGCCGATCATCACGATTATCGGGAATAACCCCGCGGAGATTGTGGTAGGCGCGTCGTACGGCGACCTCGGTGCCACCGTGACCGACAACGTAAGTACCAATTTAGGCTATCGCACGTTTGTAAACGATACGCTTGTTACCGGAGTTTCGCTCGATACCGGAACCACCACCATGTACCGCATTGACTATGTCGCAACCGACGGAGCGGGGAATACTGCAACGACCACGCGTACGGTACATATTTCCGCTCCCGCTTCTACTGACACATCCTTACCCGCGGGTGAAGAGTCCACCACGACCGAAAGTTCCACGTCTACCACTCCTGCCGTGGACAGTGTTACCCCCTTAGAGTAACCCTCGAGAAGCTCGGCAGCTAAAAAGTATGAAAAATACCGGCGCGTCCCAGAAGGGCGCGCCTTTTGACTTTTGCTCTAGGGTACTATAGAAAGAAGAAGGAAAGTAAGTGTACTTTCCGGAAAAATCAACAAAAGGGACCGTATGAAACCCACGGTAGTCTATAGCCAAGAGAATCCACCGGCGTGCACCGCCGATGCAACCCATCGGCTAACCGAAGTCCAGGCGTCCATTAAATCAATTAAAGGCAGTCTAGGAAAGAACGGTGACCGAAATTATTCTTCCTGGCGCGACCTTCTTGGCCGCCAGAAAAAGAAAGAAGAAACAGTAGAGACCCTTAGGCGCGCGGAAGCAGAAAAGGAATTCCTGTCGGAGCTTGTGTCCCAGGACCAATTTCAGGATGTGTTCAAGGAGGTCGGACTTCCGGCTGATTTTCTGTCGGAGGGTAGTGTGCTCGCAAGAAAGTATAGTAAAGAGGCAATTCCTCCTGATGTGAAGGCGGGGAGGGAACGCAGAGATGAGTGTGTGGAACTGAAACGGAGGTGTGACGTGTGCTTGGCCATACTTCCCAGCACGGCTCTGGAGCGAAAAGACATTGGCATTGACTGCACTAATACCTACCTTACGCTTCGGGCAAGAATCATCGCCGCGAAAGCACGCTTTGAGGATGAGCTCGGCTTTCTTAAGAGGTGGAACGAGCAACAAACGGCCACGGCTGTCTTGAATGGCGAAGGATTGCAATCACCCACCGCACAGATAAGGGTGCTTATGGCAATTATCAAGCGTATGAGGGATTCAGGGGGTGTCCGCCTCGCTGAAAACGAACTTGCGGTTATGAATGCGATAGAGCATAACCTGCAAGCGGGTATGTAGGGTACGTTCACCATTTCAAAGGTTTCCTTCGAGCGCTGTGTAGAAAACAGCGCTTTTTTGTTGACGTGTTGGACTTATCCACAGCCTGCGGTGTAGGGCAGTGGTACAAAGTGTTATACAATATGCGAGAAGTGGGATAAAGTGGTAGATACTACGAACAGATACGAAACATGCACAAAGATACGAACAAAATGATTACGCGAAAGGTATACAAGGTTTTTTACCGAGGAAAGGTTTTTTCCTTTCCGGTTACCGTGAGTTCGCCCACTCTTGCTCGTGAAAAAGTTTCTGTCCGTTCTTCTAAAATCCGTTCCAGCCTTTCCCATAATTCCTAACTCATTCTTCATAATTCTTCCCCAATGCTCATCGTCGAACCCGAAAAAATCTAAGAAGATTTTAACGGGCAAGTACACACACAATGTTAATCGGAGAATATACACACACCATAGATGACAAGAATCGGCTTTCGCTTCCGGCAAAGTTTCGAACCGAAATGGGGAAGAAAGTGGTGTTAACGCGAGGACTGGATAAATGTGTGGCGATTTTCACGGAGAAGGAATGGAAGAAAATTGCGGAGAAGCTTTCCGAGTCCAGTATGCTCCAGGCCGATAGCCGAAGCTTCAACCGATTTATGTTTGCTGGAGCGACCGAAACGGAGGTGGACACGATTGGACGCATCCTTGTCCCCGATTTCCTCAAAACCTGGGGAAGCCTCGGCACGAAGGTGGTAGTCATCGGAGTGCAGAGCCGTGTTGAAATCTGGAATGACAAGGCGTGGGAGGCAAATAAGGACACGATAGAGAAACAGGCAGATACGCTGGCGGAAAAGTTGGGGCAAGTAGGTGTGCTATGAAGCACACAAATCTCAAATTACAAGCACCAAATTACAAACAGTATCCAATGATCAAAGTGAGAAATTTCAAACAGGAAAACCTTCTTGACTTGAATTTGGAAATTGGAGTTTTGAATTTGTTTGTGATTTGGGATTTGTAATTTGGTGCTTATGTCCCATATTTCTGTTCTTTTACATGAAGTCGTAGAGGGCCTCCAGGCGAAACCTGGAGAGATTGTCCTTGACGCCACGGTGGGTGGTGGAGGACACAGCGAAGCGCTCTGTCAGGCGATGGGTGGAAACGCTCGCTTCGTCTGTCTGGACGCCGACGAGGACGCGATAGAGCGAAGTCGCAAGAGGTTAGCTGTGTGCGGTTGTGAGTTTCAGTTCTATCACACGTACTATCGACATCTTGATACGGCGCTCGCAAGCTTCAATATCACGGGTGTGAATCGCATTCTTTTTGACCTCGGACTTTCCAGTTTTCAGCTTGATGAGAGCGGACGAGGGTTCTCATTTATGCGGGACGAACCGCTTCAGATGACCTTTCATAAAATCCCACCTGCCACTCCCACCACCCCGCCCAGTCCTTCAGGGCAAGGACTCGGCACCCCTCCTCAGGCAGGAGGGGAGGAAGTCACCGCGAGTATCATCGTAAACGAGTGGAGCAAAGAAACCATCGCGACGTTGCTTGAAAGTTACGGAGAGGAACGACAGGCGTGGCGCATTGCGACCAAAATTGTCGAAGAACGAAGTAAGGCACCCATCACCACTACCTTACAGCTGGCGAACATCGTGGAGTCGGTGGTGAAGCGCAAAGGGAAAATTCATCCGGCCACCAAAACCTTCCAGGCACTCCGTATTGCGGTCAACGACGAGTTTCAAGGGCTGAGGGATGGACTATCGCGAGCGTGGGAGGCGCTCCTCCCCGGAGGAAGGATCGCCGTCATCTCGTTCCACAGTATGGAAGATCGAGTGGTCAAAGATTTTTTTAGGGAACTAGGGACAGCGGGGGCAGGTACGGTTATTACCAAGAAGCCAATCGTACCGAGCGAGGCGGAAGTCGCGAAAAATCCCCGGTCACGCAGCGCGAAACTCCGTATTATCGAAAAAGTATAACCACGACACCAATGACACGAATTAAAAAAGCGAATGACACGAATGGAAGTTAAGAGCCCTTAACAAATGGGGCACACTAATATTTATTCGTGTCATTCGAATCGGTATTCGTAGATTAGCGTCGAGTAATATGCAGGCAATACAAAAAAACTTAAAATGGATGGACAGAAACGGAAAAGTAGTTTTCTGGTCCTTTGTCAGTATGGTACTCTTGATAGTGGTCTTTTACGTGTATTTAATCAAGGTGACGACACACAACGGTGTGAAGTGGAGCAAGGCCGAAGAGGCAATCGCTTCCGTGGGCGCTACTGTTTCCGACATGGAGTCTACCTATCTTTCACTTAAGCAGTCGGTCACGCTTTCACTCGCTTACGCCAAGGGGTTTGAAGACGTGCGCGCCGTTCGCTTTATCGGAGCGGAAAAGGTGGGCAGTGTCGCAACGGCAAGCACGATTTAACTCTGCACGATAATTTTTAGTACCACAGTGAGAGCAAACTCATCATTTCTTTTCCGCGTTCGGCTTATAAGCATCGGGTGTATCCTCGTGTCGATTCTTCTTGTGGGCAATCTGTACCTCGTGCAAATAGTACGGGGAAGTGTGTATCGCGAGCGCGCCGAAAGGCAGTACGCGCGACCCAACCAGGACCTCTGGGATCGCGGGGCAATCTTCTTTACGACACGGACGGGACAGCAGGTTTCCGCCGCGTCCCTTAAAACAGGTTTTACGCTTGCGATTGTTCCCAAAGCGATACAGGACCCGCAAGAGCTTGCCACGGCACTCGCAAAGTATATGCCACTCGATAGGCCGGAGTTCCTGACCAAGGCAGAGAAAAGTACCGACCCGTATGAAGAGCTGGCTCGTCGTTTACCGCTTGATGTTGCCGACAAAATTAGTGAGGAGAAACTAAAAGGTGTTTCTCTCTACAAGGAACGCTGGCGTTTCTATCCTGGGGAAAAACTTGCCGCGCATGTTTTAGGTTTTGTCGGTTTTGACGGTAATCTTCTTACCGGAAGAAGTGGGCTCGAGCGCTACTACAACGATGTGCTTGCGCGCGACTCGTCGGACCTCAAGAAGAATTTTTTTGCCGAAATCTTTTCGGATGTGAAGCAGGCTATCGGTACGGCGCATACCGAGGGCGACCTTATCACCTCCATAGAGCCGACGGTGCAAGGGTTTCTTGAGAGCACTCTCCTTGAACTTCAAACCACCTTTACCGCAAAACAAGTTGGAGGCATTGTGATGGACCCGCAGACGGGACGTATTTACGCGATGGCGCTTGCGCCCACCTTCGACCCAAACGAGTACGCAAAAGAAATCGACCCGAGTCGTTTTAGAAATTCATTGGTTGAAAATGTGTATGAAGTCGGCTCCATCATTAAGCCGGTGACGATGGCTGCCGGTATTGACGCGGGGGTCGTGACCGCGAGCAGTACCTATTATGACGCGGGCTTTTTGACGCTGGACGGAAAAACCATTTCCAACTTTGACGGCAAGGGAAGAGGAACCGTAGATATGCAGGAAGTACTTAGTCAATCACTGAACACCGGAGCTGCGACGGTGGCGCTCAAACTCGGTAAAGATCGGTTTCGTGAATACTTCAAACAGTTTGGTCTGGGCGAAGAAACGGGCATTGACCTTCCTGCGGAAGCGGCGGGACTGGTAAGCAACCTCGCGAGTGGGCGGGACATTGAGCTTGCAACCGCCTCCTACGGACAAGGCATCGCGCTTACCCCCATTCAAACCATCCGCGCTCTCGCCGCGCTCGGCAACGGGGGGTACCTCGTAACTCCGCACGTCGTGACCGATATCAAATACAAAGTAGGGTTTACCCGTTCGGTTGAGGGAGACGAGCGACGGCAAGTTGTTGACGGAAAAACATCCGAAGAAATTACGCGAATGCTCGTGAAGGTTGTGGACACCGCGCTTCTTAAGGGAAGTTACAAAATGCCCCAACACAGTATCGCCGCAAAGACCGGCACCGGACTTATCGCCGACCCAAAAGGAGGGGGATACTATACGGATAGGTTCCTGCACTCATTTTTTGGTTACTTCCCCGCATACAATCCGCAATTTATCGTCTTTCTGTACGCGGTTGAACCGCAAGGTGTCGCCTACGCGTCGGGGTCACTGACGATGCCGTTTATGAAGATTGCGAAGTTCTTGATTAACTACTATGAGATTCCGCCGGATAGATAGTGGGTATAATGCTTGATATTCTCGTAGGTTGCTTCATAATGAAAACGTCTCGATTTTGTTTGTTAACCGAGTGATAATTTCAAAAAAATGTTTAAAAAAAATAGTACTATCAGGTGTGGGGGTAGCTATGGTGGTCCTTGCGGTGCTCACGGTGTTTGTAAGCTCACGCGCGGTGGCGGAGGCGCCGAGCTTTAGCGCCGACCAACTTTTTGACTACGAGTGGAAGAAAGTTTTCCATTATACCTCGCTTTTTGACAGCTTGGACGGATTTTCCGTGACGACTCACGGAGAGAAAGCAGAGGCAAGCGTTGACGGCACACAGCTACTTCTACTTACGGGTGCAAAGCCCGGTTCGTACTCGGAGGTAGCGAAGCAACCACTCTGGCAGGGCATCATTACGTTTTCTCAAAAGAGCAATTTCCGCACTACCTTTGTCCTGACCAAAGTGGTGAACACCGAGTTTTACACTGGCGTGGGAAGTTATAAAAATCAAGGATACGGGTTCAAAGTCACAAACAGCAATCTCTACGGGTTTACGAATGATGGAAAGACGGAGAAGACGATGCTTATCCAGCCAGCGAAGGGCGACATCTACACCGTCGAGGCGCGCTACGAGCCAAACAGGCAGGTGGTGTTTTTCGTCAACTCCGCTCAGAAGGGGACTATTACCGAAATTCTTCCGGGAAGCGCGGAAGTACCAAACCGAGACTTTCTGTTTATGCGCCTTACGACGCTGGACGATACTCCGAAGGTCCTTCAAACTTCATATGTTGAGTATCTCCAAGCACGAAATGTACTCAAGTGATTGACCCTACAGGGTCAGGTAGCTTTTTTCAAAACTACACTTGGATTTTAATAGTCGTTTCACTCCTTTAAAATCTCGGCGTACACCTTTCCCATCCCCCACCACTTTTTCAAAGTGGTGGGGGATAAGGGAGAAGGTCTTCGATTCCCGGACGCGAGCAAAGCAGTTTGCTCGCCTAGGGTCATCCAACAAAAAAGGCCACTGCCGTGGCTCTTTTTTGTACCGAACGTTTCTTTGGGTGACCCTACCGGGAATCGAACCCGGATTTAAAGCTTGAGAAGCTTCCGTCCTAACCGTTAGACGATAGGGCCATACGACATGAATTATGAAGTATGAATCATGAAGTATGGAAAAAACTATAGCAGAAGTTTGGTATTTTGTCAGGCGTACGGGGAAGGGAAAGACTTCACACCCACTTTTTGCTTTTGCAAAACGCGGGTGTGGGGGTATACTTCCCGTATTAGCCATTCTCACAAAAATATGAAAAAAATTATTTTCTCATCATTTTTCGTGCTTGTCGGCGCCCTTTCACTTGCTTTCTTCGGAGGCACCGCGCATGCCGATTGGACGACGCTACAGTCAAGCACCACCAAGGAGTTTACCGGCATTTCATGCCCGGACGCACGAACCTGCTTCTTGGTCTCGGGTATGTACCTCTCGGGCGGTAGTGGAAGTATTGTAAAAACTACCGATGGCGGCGAAACCTTTACCGTTTTAAACTCGCCAACGCTCAACCCACTTCATGCAGTGTCGTGCTCATCTATTGCTACGTGCTATGCCACGGGTGATTTTGGTACCTTACTCAAAACGATTAATGGCGGTGAGACCTGGATAGAGATTGATATCGGAAGCAAGACAAACACCCCCCGATTTACCAATGTTCTCGCCCTTGACGACAGTATGGTGATTGTCATCGGGCGAGATGGCACACTGTTTCGCAGTGAAGACGGGGGTGGTACGTGGGGTCGTCCAACCGTCAAAAGTGTTTCAGATTTCTATGCCATCTATTTTTCCGACAAAAAGAATGGATTTATCGGCGGAGATGACGGGGCGCTCTTTTTTACCGAAGACGGTGGAGCGACGTGGACGTATCAAAATGCACTGCATCTTGCGGGACAGATTCTCGGTCTCTCTGGGGATGGTAAGCAGACCGTATTTGCCGTAGGTGATACGGTGAACAAAAGCCTTGACGGTGGGAAAACATGGACAGCACAAAGTCTTTTGTCAAAGAGTAATAGTGCTGTCACCGTTGTTGATGCGAAGACGGCATATGTACTTGCCGATTTAAACTCAATACTAAGTACCGCAGACGGTGGAACTACCTGGAAAACCGATGTCACTGCGGTGAATGCCTTTTTTAAGGATATCACCTGTCCCGAGGTAGGGTATTGTCTTGCGGTCGGCAGTTCAGGTCGGGTGTTGCGGCTAGGAACTCCTCCGGCACCGGTAGCCCCCGTTGTGCCGATTACCGTACCGGTCGCTCCGTCTACGCCAGTGGTAGCGACACCGGTCGCACCTACACCCGAGCCAGTTGTTGCACCAACCGTGATGCCGGTGGCTACAAACGTGTTTACACGCACCCTTAAGAAAGGCGCGAGCGGAAATGATGTAAAGAAATTGCAGGAATTACTTGCGGGAGTTGGTGGTGTCTACGACGGAGGAGAAACTACCGGCTACTTCGGACCATCTACCTCAAGGGCTCTCGGTAAGTTCCAGGAGAAATACAGTTTGGCAAAGCCGGGACAGGCTGGCTACGGTGAAGCGGGTCCAAAAACCCGAGCAAAACTCATTGAAACGGCAGAGAAGGAAACTTCAGGAACGGCTACGGAAACCGCAGTCGTAAAGACTCCGGCAAAAACTGTTGTTTCTTTCATGCGCAAACTCAAGAAAGGTTCAAGCGGAAATGACGTGAAGAAATTGCAAGAGATACTTTCGGCAGACAAAGAGGTGTACCCTGAAGGTGACATCAGTGGTTACTTCGGTCCTGCGACTAAAAAAGCCGTAGGGAAATTCCAGGAGAAGTACGGACTTGCCGGTCCAAAGGACGCTGGCTATGGCGAGCTTGGCCCAAAAACTCGAGCAAAACTATCGGAAGTGGCGGAGTAGAAAAAGCAGGTAACTAACGGTTTGAAACAGCCTCACTCGCTCTGCAAATGAGGCTGTTTTCTATGCGGTTCTGAAACAATTTGAACAAAAAGTCAATATATGGTAGTCTTTCGTCTGGATATGAATACCTCGCTCATTCACACTCACCGGCAACCTCAACCTCAACCCATCGCTACTCTAGACCCACCCACTCACTTTTTTGACGGTTTCTTTGCTTCATTCTCACGAATGTACCGTCACGAGGTGGAAAGTCTCCCCACAATAGTGTGGCACCATGCGCATTTGGGTGACGCCGAAGACGTATCCGGTCAAGCCAAAAAAGACATCCAGGACTACCTGGACTCCATTCTCGGCATTGAGCGAATCGCGTCTGCAAAGGCACTGTTTCTCTGTGCGCTGAACTCCCACCAAACCTCTACGTTTATGATTCACTACTCGGTTCTCCCGTGGATCCCCATGCCGGGACAGAGCCCTGACCGCGGGAACACGCTACGCATCTCTATGCTCAAGGAACCGAATGAAGTGTGTCACAAGCGAAACCTCTTGATGGAGGCGTGCTCAAAAGAATCGCACCGTCTCGAGTCCTTCGCAGAGGACATGAGCTCCCTTGCTCACGATCAAGGGTGGAAGTCTCGAAGGTCAAAACCGTCGGAGGGGGCTCAAAAGATCATTGAGCTCATCAAGTGGAGATAGTGGTAGCTCCACCATTTTAACGTATCGCCAGCCTGTCATTACGGGCTGGCATTTTTGTATACAAATCTGGACCGACACAAGCAAGCGTCGGTCCAGTGAGTACTCTTAGCGGTCGAACTAAAAATTTTTACCGCAGTTATACTTTTTTGCGAACAAGAGGACCGGAGTCGGTGTCCATCACTTCAAAGCCTTCCTTCTCAATCTGCCGGCGAATTTCATCCGACAGTTTGAAGTTTTTTTCCTTACGGGCATTCTCTCGTTCTATGGCGAGAGACTGCATTTCACGGGGGACAGATTCAGTTTGAGAAGCGAGTATCTTTGACTGATTTTCTATATCAAGGCCGAATACTTTGTCAAAATCTAGAATTGTCGCTCGTTTGTCTTCAGGCGATAGATGTTCCACGTCTCCCAAGATTGCATATACCGACGACAACGCCTTGGCGGTGTTTAGGTCGTCTCCCAGTGCCTCAAAGAATCGAGAGCGGTATGCCTCGCTGACGTTTCCTCCTGAGGGTAACTCACTTAGGGTCTTATAAAGTTTATAGAGCGTCTCATTTTGCACTCGACGAACAAGTTCTTCTGAAAATCCAAGTGGCGTTCGGTACCCTGCTTCAAGCAGAAAGAAGCGATATGCTAGTGGGCTTATTCCCTTATCAATAAGTGTCTGAAGAGTAGTGAAGTCTCCACTTGATTTAGCCATTTTAGTTTCGCCTACGTTTACAAATTCGCTGTGCATCCAGAAGTTGGCGAGTGGTACATCGTAAGCGGATTCCGATTGCGCAATTTCATTCTGGTGATGTGTCGGGATAAGGTCAATTCCACCCGTATGAATATCAAACGGCTGGCCAAGATATTTTCGGGACATCGCAGAACATTCAATGTGCCAGCCGGGAAACCCTTTGCCCCACGGCGACTCCCAACCGAGCTCGTTTGAAGAAAGTTTCCAAAGGATAAAGTCCTTCTGATTTTTCTTCTCACTTTTTATCTCCACTCGCGCTCCAGCCTGTTGTCCGGATAGATTGATGTTGCCGAGCTTTCCATAATCGGGGAACTTTGCGGTATCAAAATAGAGACCATCGCTGATACGGTAGGCGAACCCCTTTTCCTCAAGTGTTTTTATAAGTTCAATATCCTCCTTAATGTGGTCGCTTGCGCGAGGCATCTCGTGAGGTGTCAAAATATTGAGCGCCTGCAAGTCCTTTTTGAATGCTTCGGTATAAATATCGGCAACTTCGCGCATGGCGGGAAGCGTCATTGGTTTTTGAAGGCGCTTCAATGCCTTTACCATTTTGTCGTCGCCCTCATCTCCATCGGACGTGAGATGTCCGACGTCCGTGATGTTCATTACCTGTTTTACCGTGTAGCCATTGTATGCAAGGGTACGGCGAAGCACATCCGCAAAGACGTAGGCGCGCAAATTGCCGATGTGTGCGTAGTTGTAGACCGTGGGGCCACAGTTGTACATCAGAGCCACACCTGGTGTTATCGGCTTAAACTCTTCCTTTTTTCCGATGAGGGTGTTGTGAAGTCGTAACATGTGACTTTAACTGTAACAAGTAACTGGAACAAAGACAAAATCCTAATTTTGAATGTTGGTTCCAGTTATCTGTCCCCGTTATAAGTTCCGGTTCCGCGCGCTTCGCGCTACAGTCAGCGTTTGTGTTTAAACCAGGTGTACAGTCGAAGGCAATACCGCCCACCATCAGCACCAAAATCCAAAAATCAAACCGCACGCCGACAATCGGGCGCGACACCGAGTCAATTTGAAACAGCGAAAGCACGGTGGTCGCGGGGAGCGCGATAAAGGCGTGTCTTCATTATTTCGTTTTGTTTGCTGGAAAGAAGCGCGTTGTTGGTTTCGCGCAGTTCCGTCAAGAACTCTACGTTGCTCGCGACAAAGTGCTCCACGCTCGTGTAGTCGCCGACCAGCGTGCGCAGGTGAAAGGCAAATCCTTCACCCAGAAGTTTTTTGCCCGCCACTTCAAACGACTCCAGCACGTCGCGGTGGAGTGCGATGGAGCGTTTGAAGTAGAGCAGGTCGCGCGACACCTCCGAAAGACGCACCACCATATCGCGTTCTTCACCGTTGTAAATGCGTTCTTCAATGGAGCGCAGTGAAGTGCGTACCGAGCCAAGATCGTGAATAAGTGATTCGTAGAGCTTCCCAAGAAGAAGGAAGAAAATAAATCCGGCATGCTGACCAAAGTTCCCCTTATCAAGCGTCGCGCTCGTCTCAAACATCTTTGAAACAAGATGAAGCGTCTCGTTTGCGTTGTAGCGAACAGTGATAAAAAACTTTTTGCCGATGATGAAATCAATTTCCTGGTCCTGCTCCTCTTTGTTGTGGCGCAACCGTGGGAAATGCAGAATGAGGTAGATGAAGTTCTGATACAAATCTACTTTTGGTTTGAGCGTGGGGGAGGAAAGTTCGTGTACCACAAGCGGGTTGAGATTGTAGTCCATCGCAATTTTCCGTATCTCGTCTTGAGTGGGAGATTCAAGGTCAACCCAGGTCAGTCCCCGATTGGTGTACTTCGTAATCATGCGACTAGTATACCGCGACCTGAAATCACCAACAAGACGCTTTTGTGTGGGCGTCCCCGCTATTGTTTGTCAGACGCTTTTGAGAATGCGATAATAGCGGAACTATGCAAATCGTTCGCGAGCGAAACATACAATCTATTGCGTTCACTGTGCTCATCGTTCTCTGTATCTTTTTTGCCGGGGTTTCCTTCGGTGAATCCAGGATTCCCGCCGTGGACACGGTAATCGGTATTGAAGGAAAGGACACTCCCGCAGAACTTCTGGGAAAAGCCGATTTTGCACCGTTTTGGCAGGTGTGGAAAACACTCAACGAGAAATACGTCGCCGCCACGAGTACCGCCGTCGCAAACAACGAGCAAAAAGTGTGGGGAGCCATCAGCGGACTTACGTCGTCACTCAAAGACCCCTACACTGTTTTTTTCCCACCCGAAGAGTCGCAACTTTTTGAAGACGAAATCAACGGCAACTTTGAGGGTGTCGGTATGGAAGTCGGTATCAAAGACGATGTACTTACCGTCATTGCTCCGCTGAAGGGTACTCCCGCCGAGCGTGCGGGCATTCGTCCTGGTGACAAGGTGCTCAAGATTGACGATACCGCAAGCGCAAGCCTTCGTGTGGACCAGGCGGTGAAGCTCATTCGCGGGAAGCGTGGGACCACGGTTCGCCTTACTATTTTGCGCGAAGGAAAAACCGACCCATTTGAACTTAAAGTGGTGCGGAATGTGATTGATATTCCGACGCTAGATTTTGAACTCAAGCCAGGAAAAATCGGCACGGCAGGAGAGGGAGGAGACAGTGGCAGTGGGCTTCGTAAAGACGGCGTGTTCGTTATCAAGCTGTACAGCTTTTCCGCAAACTCACCACAGCTATTCAGAAACGCACTCCGACAGTTTGTCGAAAGTGGCTCAAATAAACTATTGCTTGATTTGCGTGGTAACCCTGGAGGATTTCTGGATGCTGCGATAGATATGGCGAGCTGGTTCTTGCCGGCAGGGAAGGTGGTCGTGAGCGAGAATACGGGCGGAAAAAGCGACGAAAAAATACATCGGAGCAAGGGATATGATGTGTTCAACAAAAATCTCAAGATGGTGATATTGGTTAACAACGGCTCCGCCTCGGCTTCGGAAATTTTGGCAGGTGCACTTCAGGAGCACCACATTGCGAAGCTCGTCGGCACACGTACGTTCGGGAAAGGTTCAGTGCAGGAGCTTATAAAAATCACTCCCGACACCTCACTCAAGGTGACGGTAGCCAGGTGGTTTACCCCCAATGGGCTTTCCATTTCCGCTGGCGGGCTTACTCCCGATGTGGAGGTAAAGCTCACCCAAGAAGACCTTGAGAAGAAAAAGGACCCGCAGATGGCGAAGGCACTAGAGCTTCTTACAAGACCATAATGCCAATACAGCGAATGAAGAATGCAAATACCGCAAATGCAGACTTGCTATTCGCGGTATTTGCATGTTAATTTGTAGATTCGCATTACCTATATGAAAGTAGTCTTATTAAAGGACATTCCGGGCGTTGGCCGAAAAAATGACGTCAAAAACGTATCGGATGGATACGCGCTCAATCAGCTTATCCCCAAGAAGCTGGTCATTCCCGGCACGCCGGCAACTATTGCACATGCGGAGCGCGTGAAGTCGGAAGAAGATGCACAGCGAAAAATCCAAGAAGACCTATTGTTCAAAAACCTTTCTTCCGTTGAAGGCGTCCGCATTGAGCTCTCCGGCAAGGCGAACGAGCAAGGACACCTCTTTGCCAGCATTCATAAAGAGACCATCGCTTCCGAACTCAAGAAGCAGAAGGGTGTGGATATTCTCCCCGAATTTTTACAGCTTGATAAGCCGATTAAAGAAGTCGGCGAGCACAAGATTTTTTTTAAAGTACAGGGCAAGACCGGCGGATTTACGCTGGCCGTCAAGGCGCTCTAACTCAAATTCTGTGGCAAAAAGAAAACCCCCGAACGGGGGTTTTCTTTTTGTGCCTACTTAACGTGAACCTGTTTACGTATCACCATTCGGCCGTCGTACTTTACTTTGCGCTTGTTTGAAAAAGAAACGACGCCGTCTTTGTCCGCAAAAAGGGTGTGGTCTTTGCCGACCGACACATTCTTACCCGCGAGGAACTGGGTACCGCGCTGACGGATAATGATGTTTCCGGTCTTTGCCTTTTCACCCGCGTACAATTTAACACCGAGATATTGCGGGTTTGACCCTGTTAGGTTTTTAGCTGTACCTCCGGCTTTTTTATGTGCCATGGCTGATTTTCTTAACGAGTGGAGCGAGTTTTAGAAAATCGCCACCCCGTAGTGAACCGACTGCAAGGAGGTTCTACTACTGGGGTAGAGTCCTCTTGTCGTATATAATAACGGAATGAATATACAGGAACTTACCCAAAAAGTAAAGGAGCTAAAGGACCGCCTCAATAATCGGGAACTCTACACCGTTCTCCTCATTTTGGTGGTCGGTTTCGGCTCATTTGGCTTGGGAAGGCTCTCAAAACTACAAGAAAGTAGGGAGCCCATCAGGATTGAGCAATTAACTGCTTCTGCGGTGATATCTGAATCCTCCGTAGTAAAAGGGGGGTCGAATTCTGCGAGGACAGTGACCGAGTCCTCCCTAACAAGGGAGGTGTCGAGGGCTTCCGAGGCGGGGGGTGTTTCCCCAGGCGGACAACTCGTCGCCTCAAAAGGAGGCACGAAATACCATTTTCCCTGGTGTAGTGGAGCACAACGCATTTCGGAAGCGAACAAAGTGTGGTTCAACTCCACTGACGAAGCTCGCAAAGCAGGATATACTCCGGCGACTAACTGCAAGGGGTTGAAGTAGGCTATCGTCCAGAAAATTCGATGAAAAACATAATTATCGCACTTCTTGGATACATCTTTATCGGCACCGGCGTTCTCAGTATTTTTTTGCCCTTTCTTCAGGGCATTCTTTTCATTGTTATCGGTGTCTACTTGCTTTCGGTAGGCTCTCCCAAGGTACACAAGAAGCTTCATCTCGCATATCTTGCGTTTAAGGTCCGTTTCCCAAAAATTGCCCGCATGCTTGAGAAAGTGGAAAAAAAGTGGGAGGATATGCTTGAACGGTGGCAGAACCGTTAGCAGTAGGGGGAGTATTTCATTTTCTGCGCGTTTAGCTCAGTTGGTTAGAGCATGCGATTCACATTCGCAAGGTCGCAGGTTCGACTCCTGCAACGCGCACAAGGTAAGCGTTAGGAAGCGCCTGCGCGCTTCCGTGCAGGAGTCGAAAAGGTTCTCCCTTATTTACGAGTGGCTTCTGCACGAGGAAATTCGATTTCTGCAACGCGGACCGTGGTAACCATGAATGTGCACATCGGTTTACGTTTTCGCCGAGTGGTTGTTCTCCTCGCCAGTATTTTGGTTGTTTTTGGTGTTTTTTCTTTTTCGGTTATCCACGAGGGAAAGATGGAGTTTCCGAAGGTTTTTTTACGGCAAAAAGAAACTCGACTCGTCTTTGTCGGGGACATAATGCTGTCGCGAAATATCGGCAAGGCAATGGCGGAAAAAAGCGACTATCGCTTTTTCTTTCGCAAGATTGCGTCTACAACTACGTCCGCCGATGTTGCCTTTGCCAATCTGGAAACTCCGGTGTCTACCCGCGGGATACTTTCGGGGAGTATCTATTCATTTCGAACAGACCCAAAAGCACTTGAGGGTTTGAAGTACGCAGGATTTGATGTCGTCTCTATCGCAAACAATCACATTTGGGACTATGGCCGACAGGCATTTAAAGACACCCTGGTAAGCCTTGCCGAAAGCGGCATCACTGCCGTTGGTGGGGGAGAGAATTACGAGGACGCGCACACTCCAAAAGTGATAACGGTTGGTAAAACGAAGATCGCTTTTTTGGCATACACCAACCTTATTTCACCTTTTCTAGGAGGAGCGAGTTCTACACCAGCAATTTCGAGATTTGACGACGACATTTTGAAAGCCGACATCGCAAAAGCCAAAAAGTACGCTGACGTAGTGATTGTCTCATTTCACTGGGGCGACGAATATCACACGAAGCACAACAAAGAGCAGGAAAGGGTAGGGAAGCTTGTGATTGACGCAGGTGCAAATCTTGTCGTTGGCCATCATCCGCACGTCGTGCAGGAGGTTGAGGAATACAAGGGAGGCTACATTCTCTATAGTCTCGGTAACTTTATCTTTGACCAAAACTTCTCCGAAGACACCAGTCACGGCCTCTTGGTTGAAGTCACTTTTCTCGGCAACAAAATTACCTCGGTTACTAAAAAACAAGTCGTCTTCTCTGACGACTACCAGCCATACCTTATGAAATAGCAATCGGGATGCCGAGATTTGAAGCTTACAGCTTCCGTACAGGTTTCCGATTTCCTCACGCCTTCGGCGCTCGGAAATAACGGAGAACCTTTTCAAATCTCGGGCGCAGGCAAGCAGTTGCCTGCTCATCCCGCCACTCATCGCTCTGCTCTTCCTGTCGGGATGCCGAGATTTGAACTCGGACCCTACGAACCCGAATCGTAGATACTACCGTTATACTACATCCCGTTAGGCAACACTTTAGCAAGAAACCCGCGTAAACGAAAGCTCGAAGCACATTTCCTGTCCGGTTCTCCCCCTACTAACTACGTACTACTTTCTACGAGCTAGTCCCAAGTTATACCCACTTTTTGGGGTTGTGGGCAAGGGCAGACCTCTTTATACTACTAGTGAAGGTCATGAGTCACACTATAAAAGGTCTATGTTTTTGTTAGCTAATTTTTTTAGTATGTCTAAAAATCTACTACGTTCAAAAGTTGTCGCAGTCGGGTCGGCCGTGTCGCTTCTCTTTACCGCGACAGTTGCGTTCGCGGAAACGAGTGGTGTTCCTGTAGTGCCGGTTGGGATGCGCCCCGAGGCAATTGTGGAAATGAAAGAGGTTCGTGAAAACGCCCCGATGATTAACCGGGAAGTTAAAGAGGCTACGAGAGAAATTCGCGGTGAGGTTCGCGACATTAGCACCATGCGTCAGGATGCAATGAACGCCGCAAAAAATCAGGTGCGTAAGGCTGTTCCAAGCGAAGTAAAGGTTCTTCGTGAACAAAATCGCGAAGTACGAGGTGATGTACGGATGGAAACTCGTACTAACATTAAGACTATCCGTCAAGATGCTATAACAACCATCAAAAACACACGAAAGGATGCGGTCGCGGAAATGCAGGCAAATCGCGACGAAGCACAGAAAGCAGTAATGGAGGCTCGCCAAAAAGCTGAGGCTGACATCAAGGCAATTATGGCGGACACCACCAAGACAAAGGAGGAGGTAAGGGCGGCGGTTGAGGCTAAGCGTGAAGAAGTGAAAAGAGTGCTTGAAACCAGTCGTGAAGCGATGAAAGCCTCAGTGAGTGCCAAACAGGAAGATTTTCAACAGAAACTTGAGCAGGCTAGAGAAGCGGTAAAAACCAACATTGAAACCAAACGAACGGAACTCAAGAAAATGCTTGAGGTGGTTAAGAGCGACGCAAAGAAACAGGCGGTAGAGCGTGTTGACAAAGAACTTGAACGCATCAACGCACAGCAGGTGGAAAACCTAAACAAAGTGCTCGCACGCCTCGACGAAGTCCTTAAGAAAGTTGCTTCCCGAACCGACAAGGCTGAAGCATCGGGTAAAGACGTGTCCGGTGTGCGGGGAACCATCGCAAGTGCTACGACCGCGATCGCTGATGCACGCGCAAAGGTAGTTACCCAGGCGGGCAAAAACTACACGATGACAGTCACCACTGAAGGTGAGCTTCGCACTGCGGTAGAAAAAGCACGACAGGCACTAAGAGGCGACCTTGCTCTTGTCCAAGCTTCGGTAAAAGGAGCTCAAGAAGCTTTACGGTCTGCGCTCGCTGCACTCAGTGCTATTCCGGGCATTGATACGGTGGAGACCACACCGGTCGCACCCGTTTCCGTGACTCCGGTAACGGCGACACAGCCTGCAAACTAACCTGTAGATATTTATGAAAAAAATTATTCTTCTTGTTATCGTTATTGGCGCTCTTGTTTTCCTGGTGATGCGCTACGGAGCGCCTAAGGCAGCCACTCCCTCTACAAGCGAAGATAGTACCGCCGACACCACCACCAGTATTTCAGACGAGCTTGGTGGGGTAGATACCGGAAGTGCCGATGCCGACCTTAATGCGCTTGACACCGATATCAACAGCCTCTAGAAAATACGAAACTATACGAACGGGGAACAACACGAACAAAATCCCTAACAAAAAGTGCCGACTTTAAAAGTCGGCACTTTTTGTTTCTTGTCTAAGTACTAAATACTCAGTACTATTGTCTGTATCTATGATTATCGTTGACGTTGAAAGCTCCGGCATTGATACCCGAAAGTGCTCGCTCCTCTCGGTGGGCGCGGTTGATTTTGATAATCCAAGTAATCAGTTCTATAAAGAGTGCCGTGTGTTTGACGGAGCGCACATTGAGGACGAAGCGCTTACGGTAAACGGATTTACCCGAGCGTCATGTACTGACCCCCAAAGACCCACCGACAGGGAAGTGGTCGTCGCATTTTTGGAGTGGATGAAAACCTGTAAAGAATGGACACTCTGCGGACAAAATCCGTCCTTTGACCGGGACTTTCTTATGGAAACCGCCCATCGGTACCACCTTAACTGGCTACTTGCTAAGCGTACCGTGGATTTGCATACCGTTGCCTACTATGCGTTTACAAGGGAAGGGAAGGCGGTTCCGCTCCTTCGAAACCACTCCGCGCTCAATCTGGAAGCGATTTTGGAGCACGTTGGGCTCTCCATTAAGCGAAAAAGCCACAATGCACTTGAGGATGCGAAGCTGGAGGCCGAGGCATTCGCCCGTTTTATCAGTGGGAAGCCACTTTTTGACGAGTACCAAGAGTTTCCCGTTCCGACTAGTTTGAAGGTTTAGTAAATCCGCAGAATTCCCCGACAGCTCTGCTGCGGGGATGAATGCGGAGAGAGTGGGAAGGGGTCGGGGAAACGGGAGTTTCCCCATGGCGGGAAGCAGTGAACGAGTCTGCGAGCGAGCGTTCCGAACCGAGGGGTTCTCAAAATAAACCCCCTCGCCTAATACCTCGTCAGCTCTGCTGGGAGGATGTGGACGAGTGGGTTTATTAAGGGGGTAGAACTACCAATAGAAAAATACGGCTCTAGAGAGCCGTATTTTTCTATTGACCAAACTTAAAATACGTGTGAAAGTATTGACAGGGAAGCTGAACTGTGATAGTATACACAGACCAATCAGACGAAAGTCTGGTTGTTATTTTTAGCCAAATCGAGGGCACGAAAGTGCTAGGAGTCGCTAATGAATGAGAACCTCTATGAACGGTCCAAGATTATCTTGGAGACATACAGGTGACAAAATAAATTTTTAACACAGAACAAAATTATGATTGAACTTACTACCGGTGTGTTGTTCCTTGTGGGAACGTTCTATGGCGGTGCTACTATCGTAGCGGAACCTAGTGCTCCCACTGTGGAGAAACAATCGCTTGCGAACCAGCCGATAACGCTTGAATCATACGTTCGTGAGTACTTTAAGGATACGCCAATACTCGCGGAAATCGCCAAGTGTGAGTCACGCTTTAGGCATCTCAACAGAAACGGTAAGGTGCTTCGTGGCGAACTTACTCCCGATGACCTTGGGGTAATGCAGGTCAATGAGTTTTATCACGAGGATACGGCGAAAGCTCTCGGATACGACCTCCATACGCTTGATGGAAATCTCGCCTACGCCAAGTGGCTCTACCACAAAGAAGGTACGGTACCCTGGTACTCGTCATCAAAATGTTGGCAAAATGGAGCTACGCTTGCCCGAGTGAATTCTTCAGAGAATTCTAGCGGGCTCGCTAAAGCCGATATCAAGGTAGGCACCAATTAATAGTCGCAAAATCCCCGAGCATCGCTCGGGGATTTTTGCGTCATTTTTTTACCTTGGAAAGCGGATGGAACTCTTTGTGGGTACTCTCGGCGTACTTATCGGACGCATGCACATAGCGCGTCGTGGTCTGAAGCGATTCGTGACCCAAAAGTATCTGGATAGCGGCTGGATTGGCGCCTTTTTCCGCAAGATAGGTGGCAAAGCCGTGTCGAAACGAGTGCGCGGAGGTGGGTACGATGATACCCAAAAGCTCTTTGTAGCGTTTTATCTTCATCTGCAGATAGTTGGGTGAGATGCGCACTTTCGCTTTACCGCTGTTTCGTCCACTGTAGGGAATAAAGAGTGCGATGTTGTCGTCATCTCGGGTCAGGAGATAGTCGTTCACAAGCGCCTTGGCGCGGTCGGTGAGATACACGAAGCGTTCCTTGCGACCCTTACCACGGATAAAAATCTTACCAGTGTCGTTTATCTGGTCGCGGTTGAGCGAAAGAAGTTCCGAAATACGCATTCCCGTTGCAAACAAGACCTCGAGCATCATTCGATTGCGGAGCGCGATACGTTTGTCCTTTTCAAATGCAGTAGGAGATTCAATAAGTTGGACCAATGACTCAAGCTCAGCGACCCGCGCGTGCGTACGGGGCATTTTAAGAAGCTTAATCGCACTTGGTGGTACTGGAACCTTGTAATCCATATCCACGAGGTACTTGAAGTAGCTCCGAAGACTTGAAAGTGTTCGATTGATTGAACCAGCCGATAACTTTTCTGACCCCAGTACACCATCAGCAGTTTTCCTATCCTGCGATGTGAGGTAGGCCTTAAAAAGGTCAATGGAACGCTTAGACACATTATCAAAGGAAATACATGCATCATCCCTTAAAAATTGTTCAAAAACCAAAAGATCACGTTCATAGTTGTAAAGAGTTTCAACCGAGTAATTGTTGGTTCGGATGCTCAAAAGAAAGTCGTCAACCAATGGAAGTGTAAATTTTTTATTTCTCATGCTCATAGATCTTTTTACCATGATTACAGACGTTACAGGTGGTTCGTAAATTAGTGACCTCGTTAGTTCCACCTCGTGTAACGGGCACAATGTGGTCAATAACAAGTTTAACTTCCTTTGCATCCTGTCCGCATAAAACACATCGAAAGTTATCTCTCTTCATAATTTCATAACGTTTCTTTAGTGAAATTCCTTTTCGCAACTCGCTGAGCAGTAACAGGAACACCAGTTTCTGAAATTATCTTTTGTGCGATTTGTTGCGTTGAGTATTTCTCGTCCAAATACCATTCTCTGATTAATTCATCAACGGCTTTACCGTAGTGTTGGACAAGTTTTCGAAGTTTTTTATGTTGCATATAGGTTTTCGATTCTTTTACTATACGAATGAGTGTTAGGGATATTATACTCATACTTCTATATTTAAGCAACGGGTGTTATCCACACCCATTGAGCCCATCTCCCCTCCTACTTTGCCGGAAGAATGGACTGGAATTTATCCCACAGCCACGTGAATGGCGCGACGATAAAAGTATTCCAAAGATAGACAACAATTCCCCACACGTACGCGAGGTTGTCGTGCACCACCGGCTTGCTCACGATGTCACGCAGATTGTAGCCAAAAAAGCCAAGCACGATAAGCGTAATGACAATAAGGAGTATCATTTTTACAAATCCGCCATTTTGTGTACTACGCCCCCTGTTCCCTTTCATTGCAAAAGTATACCATAGCATCTGGTGGAAGTTGTACGGAGGTGTATAGTTAGGCTTGGCTAAGGAAATTTATGAATACGAAAAGTTCTCCTAACGACGGCCGGACGTACGAAGTACTTCCGGGTGAAAAAGGAATCAGCTTGCGAGGAGTCTCTCCATACACTCTGCCTCCAGAAACACAGGCAAGCCGGGTAGTTGTCCCGGTAACTGCCCAAGAGGCATATTCGGAGGAAATCCGATTGCGGGTTGCGATGCTTGTGTTGCGAGCGCCGCGCTGAAGTTGAAGCCTCTCTACAGTATAGTATCGGGTGGCAGGCTAAAAAAACAGCCTGCCCCTCTTTTTCTTTTTCCTCTTTCTACAAATATTTCATTGGGTCGAGGTATGCCTTGAGGTTGGCGATAGGCATCGTGTAGGTGCCACCACAAACGGCGCTCTTGCGTTGCATCACTTTGACACCTTGCGTGGCGTAGACGGTGAAGTGAAGGTGCGGACCGGTAGCGTAGCCGGTCTCACCACTGTAGCCAAGAACGTCGCCAGTGGAAACCTGCTGACCCTCCGATACCCTGATAAGCGAAAAGTGCGCGTAGAGCGTTGAGAGACCGTTGCCGTGCTCAATGAGTACCCACTTGCCATAGGAAGCTCCCGGGCAAACGGCGTCGGTGTTGCCGACTCCTTTTACCACACCCGAAAGTGCTGCTTTGACGGGGGTGCCGTTTGAAGCGCGAAAGTCTACGCCGTTGTGCCCGTTGCCACTGTAAGCTCCGCTTCGCGCGAAGGCGGTATCACCAAAGGTTTGCGTAATCTTCACCGCATCAAGTGGCCATTTGAGCACGCCAGAGCCGGCAGATGGTAGCCTTGAGGGATCTATCGCGAATTTAAGGTCAGATTCAAATTTTAAAAGCTCTTGTTCAAACGCATTTCGTTTGGCGACTTTTTGCGCCAGAATTTTACGATATTCGGCCTCTTTGCTTTTTGTCGTTGTGAGAAGTGTACTTTTGTCTCTTTTGTTTTGAGCCAGCAAAAGATTTTTGTCGGCAAGGTCGGCGCGCAGTGACACCAGTTTTTGCCTATTTATTCGCGTTTCCGTTTGCGTATCTTCAAGGTCGGCTTTTAATCCCTTCGTTGTGAGTAGGTCACCCCGAACCCCCTTTTGAAAGCGCTCCAAGTCATCTACCGCCCCCCACATTGAAGAAAGCGAGGCACCCGACAAAATAGTCTCGGCAAGTGTCTTTTTTTCTATGTCGGCGAGGTTGCGTATGCTATGTGCGAGCGTGTCCTTACTCTGACCGATTTTGTTTTCCTTTTTACTAATTTCGTTTGAAAGCTCCTCAAGGCGAAGATTGACCCCCGTAATTTTGTTTTCGGTAAGTTTTATTTCCGCGGAAAGCTTCCGTTGCTCAAGGTCAATACCTCGGATAGTACTCTGCAATGTTTTCGCTTCACTTCCCGTTGTTTCAATTTGTTTCTGAAAGTCGGCAATTTCCTTTTCCAAATCGGCAATGGCGCTGTTCCGTTCGGAAATCTTGTCGCGAAGGTCGGAAATCGTGTCACCATGGACGACAAAAAAAGGCGTGAGGAGGACACACCCGATGCTTCCCAGAATGAAGAGTTGAAGGCGCGACATACAGAAACCTGGTTCCCCGCTTTCGCGGGGATGACATCAGAATGTCAATTATACCATGGCGAGGGCGCGCTCCAGGCGAGCGAGGGTCATTTCTTTGCCGAGGCACGCACCAAGCGTAAATGGGTCGGGGGACTGCTCCTTACCGGAGAGGGCAACACGCAGTGGCCAGAGCACGTTTCCTTTTCCCTTAGCTTCGGCGTAGGGCATAAGGGCATCTTTAATATCGGATTTCGTAAAGTTTTCAGAAGAAAGGTTTGCAAGAATGGAAAGTGTTTCTTCAAGATGGATTTTTGGTCCCTCTGTCGCTTTTTTCCACTGCAGTAGTTCTTTTTCATAAGTAGGCTCTTTTAATAGGTAGTTGAGCTCTCCCGTCTCAATGTCTTTTTGAATGTCACTGTACACACTAATTCGCTCAAACAGCATTTCAGCAATAGCCGTTACCTGTACGGAGGTCTTACCCGCAGTCAGTTCAGTAGGAATGTGGGGGATAAGCGAAGATACCCCTTCCCTCTTCAGATACTCTTTATTTACCCACCGCATCTTTTCTTCCCCGAACACCGCTCCACCCTTTTGTACTTTGGTAAGGTCAAAAAGCGTCACCAACTCGTCAAGCGAGAAAATCTCTTGGTCGGTGCCTGGATTCCAGCCGAGAAGTGCAAGGTAGTTTACGACGGCTTCAGGGAAATATCCGCGAGCCTTGTATTCACTGACTGGTATGGCGCCACGGCGCTTTGAGAGCTTGGTACGGTCGGGTGCCAGGATAAGGGGGACATGGGCGTACTGCGGTCGGGTAAAACCAAATGCTTCCTGAATGAGAATTTGTCGCGGTGTGTTTGAAATGCCGTCCTCTCCGCGGATGATGTGCGTAATGCCCATCTCGGCGTCGTCAATCACTACCGCAAGGTGGTAGATTGGCTCTTCCATTGATTTGGCGATAACAAAATCGCCAAGCTCGGTGGTGTCAAACCTGATTTCTCCGCGAATAAGGTCGGTAAAGGTAATAACCTTGTTAGGATTTCTGAAGCGAATAACCTCATCGCGTTTTGTGCCTTCTTGTCGCTTCGGTGACACAAAGTCCGCCTTAGCGTCATCGGGAAGCTCACTCTCTTTTGACACATACGCGAGATTGCGGTCCACGAGTTCCTTAAGCTTTTTTTTATATATCTCCCCTCGCTCCGACTGTCGCCAGACCTCTTTTGTATCGTGCGTAAGACCCAGCCACGCCAAACTCTCCACGATATCCGATTCAAATTCTTCTTTCGAACGCTCCCTGTCGGTGTCTTCAAGGCGAAACAAAAAGGACCCCCCGTGATGCTTTGCAAATAGGTAGTTGAACAGCGCGGTACGGGCATTTCCCAGCTGGAGCTTCCCCGTTGGTGACGGCGGAAATCGGGTGATGATTTTCATAGCCTAATCCTAATCTAGGCTTGACGAGAGCGCAACCTGTTTTCTTGCAACAAACATCGTTTCCTGCTATTTATGGAGAGGTAGAACCCCCCCTTCTTCCCTTTCGACGCTTACCCATTTTTGTCACTTTTCATAAAATCTAAATGAAAAAAATACTGGGAACTGATTTTGGTCGTGTGCTCAGCAACTTTGATTGCCGTATCCCTAGTAGACGAGGCTCCAGTCAAAATCTTGCAAAATATGCTAAAAATGGGCGAAGAGCACGACCGTTTCGTGGGGCGCTCGATACCCTTCGTGTTCTCAAGGAAAGCAGATTTCCAAAAATTTATATTGTCTCAAAGATAAACATGGATGGGGTCATTGAGCCGAAAGCTCGTCAGTGGTTAAAGCGGTATGGTTTTGATGAGGTTGTTCCTCCGAAGCATGTCTATTTCTGTGCCGAGCGCCATGAGAAAGCTCCCATTTGCAAAAAGCTTGGCATTACTCACTTTATTGATGACCGTCTAGAAGTACTTTCCTATATGGTGGGTATCGTTCCTCATCTTTTTCTTTTCCGCCCATGGGCAGAGGAGGATAAACCATTTCAATATCTTGTTACGGAAGGAAAGGTTACGGTCGTGAGGTCGTGGCGAGAGGTTCGAGCACACTTGTCGCGATAACTGTTTTGAAAAAGGGCTGGACAGTAATGTCCAGCCTCTTTTCTTATTCATAATTCTCTATTCTCTATTCTCAATTCGCTATTCTCTCCCCCTACTTCTCATGCCTAAGCGCCATTTCCAGGATTTCATTTGCGATAACCTTTGCGGCGTCAGTTTTGGCAAAGTGGAGCGCTCGTTCGGTCATCTGCGTTCTTCGCGCTTCATCGTGAAGTATTTTCTGTATTTGGCTAAAGAGCAGTGTGGTGGTAAAGTTCCCCTCTTCAATAATGTCGGTTGCGCCCGTCTCGGCGTAGGCATAGGCATTTTCGCGCTGATGGTCGCCGTTTGAGTCGGCAATGGGGATGAGAATTGAGGGCTTTCCCCAGGCGGCGATTTCAAAAATGGTGGAGCCAGCCCGAGAGATAATGAGGTCGGAAAGTTTTCCCGCAGACGCCAGTTGTGCCGGAGAAAGATAGGCGGCGGGATGATATCGTCGTGCGTGCTCATGATTTTGCAGTATGACTTTTGCGCGCCCCGTGATGTCCGAGAAATTGTCCTTGCCTGTCTGGTGGATAACCTCATACTCCGAAAGAAGGTCAGGCAAAATTTTGAGGAGTGCCTCGTTCAGGGTCACCGAACCGAGCGAACCACCGGTGACAAAGATAATCTTGGTTCCCTCTTCAAGTCCGAATTCGCCTCGTGACGGGCGAAGGGGCGACAGCACTTCAGGGCGCAAAGGATTACCCGTGTAGGCGACACGTTCCGCGGGGAAAAAAGACGCAGCCTGTGGAAATGAGACGGCAATCCTACTGGCGAACTTTCCTGCCCAGAGATTGGCACGTCCCGGGATGGTGTCCGACTCGTGAATAAAAACAGGTATGTTCCAAAGGCGGGCGGAAAAAAGCGCAGGGAAGCTTCCAAAACCACCCTTCCCTACGACGATGTCGGGATAGACGCGGAACATGATAAAGGTCGCTTTTATAAGTCCCCAGGCCGTTTTAAAAAGATCACTAATGTTTTTGAGTGAAGCGTAGCGACGGAGTTTCCCCGTGGGCACACGAAGAAAGGTTATTCCGTTTTCAAATAGAAGTCCCTCATCGTAGGCTTCGGGAGCCATGAAAAAAAGCTGAGGTGCGATAAGGCGCTCTTCTTTGGCACGCAGTAACACTTCTTGCGCCATTGCAATGATTGGGTAAAAGTGTCCGCCTGACCCGCCACCGGTGAAAAGAATTTTCATAAAGGCTCGACACTAATCTACGAATGAAGACTCGAATGACACGAATAATTCGTGTGCCCTATTTGTAAGGGTTCTTAACTATTCGTGTCATTCGCTCTTTATATTAGTGTCATTAGTGTCGTGTTAATTTTTTTGATAACGCGATATATTTAACAGAATTCCCGACTCAATTAAAGTAATTACGAGCGCCGTACCGCCGTGACTCACAAACGCGAGCGGAAGCCCCGACAGCGGGATAATCGCGAGCATTGACGCTATGTTCATAAACGCGGAGGCGCCTATCAGTATAACAATGCCGACAGAGAGCAGTCCACCGAAGCTGTCGGGTGCCCTAGAGGCAATGCGAAGACCTCGCAGAAGAAGCGCGAGAAAAAGCGCAATAAGCAAAACGCCACCCAAAAAGCCGAACTCCTCTGCTGCAACAGCAAAGATAGAGTCTCCAATCGGCTCGGGGAGATAGGAGAATTTTTGTACACTTTGTCCGAATCCTCTCCCGAAAGTCTGTCCCGACCCGATGGCGATAAGTGACTGGTCAATTTGCCAGCCGGCACCACGCGAATCAACCGATTGGGGCGCTATGAAGGTCATGACTCGTGCCTTGAGATACGGTTTGTACATAATCAGCGCTCCTAGTCCTACTAGGGCGATGAGGCCGAGCACTGCAATATGTTTGATTCGTGCTCCCGCAGTGATGAACATTGCCATAAGCGAGAGGAAGAGCACGACAAACGTGTCGGTGTCGGGTTGCATCAGGAGGATTGAGGCGGCAATGCCAAGAAGTGCGAGGAGAGGAAGGACCCCATACTGAAAGGTCTGTATCTTCTCCTTTACCGAAGCGAAGAAAGCTGCTCCATAGATAACAAACGCAACCTTGAGAAGCTCGGAGGGTTGGAATGACACTCCAAAAAGTATAATCCATCGCCGTGCCCCGCCATGCGAAAGCCCAATGACGGGAAGAAAGACGAGAGCCGTAAGGACCAGAGACGAAAGCAAAAGAAAAAGCGCGTGGGTACGAAGGTTCTTATAGTGATAGCGTGAAGCCGCGTAGGCAAGCCCCACTCCAATCGCGGTAGCGGATAAACGTGAAATCGCCACACTGCCAAAACTGGCCCCGGTGCGAGCAAGAAGGCCGATGGAGGCAGAAAGAAAAATCAAAAAGCCTGCGGACACGAGACCTACCAGAACCCACTTTAGCCACGGATCAGGTTCTCCCGAGCTCTGGAAAACCGTGCGTATTTTTGTAAAAAGACGAGAATGCTTCATGGGGGACTAACTTGCGAGGGCTATGATAAGACCGAGAAGCGCGAACATAACGGAAAGTATCCAGTACCGCATGGTTACCTTGTACGATGGCCATCCAAGCGCTTCAAAGTGGTGGTGAAGAGGGGCGATAAGAAATACTTTACGGTGGAAAAATCGCTTTGACACCATCTGAATGAGCGCCGACAAGCTGGTGATAAGAAGCGGAAATGCAATGAGTGGAAGCACCGAAAGACCCTCCCCTTCTCCGAGCGCGTCGGTCATAAATGCGACAATCGCAAGGCAAAGTGTGAGCGCCATACTTCCGGTTTCGGACATATAAAATCGTGCGGGGGGGATGTTGAACCACAAAAACGCCAAAATACCTCCGAGAAGCGCGGCACAAAACGCAGCAAGATTGACCTGATTTTGAAAGAACGCAATTGCACCGTAGGCGCCAAACATAATCGCAAAGATTCCCCCCGCGAGGCCGTCAATGCCGTCTATAATTCCTCCCGAGTACACCGCGATAGTGACGAGTGTGAAGAGTGGAATAACGAGCCATCCAATGGTCAGTTGTCCGTAAAACGGAAGGCCGATAGACGAGACATCAAGTTTGTAGTAAAACCACAGACTTGCAAGAAGTCCCACGACACCAACCACACAAAGACGTTTAAAAAGTGAAAGCCCGCCCGCCTTGTAGCCTCCCCCTCCGCGTATCTCATACAGGTCGTCTACCAGGCCAATGAGTGCACCGACAAGAAGTGCAGACAGCGGAATCCAGGTTTGGTCTCTGCTCAAAAAGTCCAGTTTGGAAAAGAACGACGAATCAAAAACCGTTCCAAGTAGGTACACACCAAGGATGGCGACAGTGGCCGAGACCCAAATAAGCACGCCTCCGAGACGTGGGGTACCGGTCTCACGAGTCTCGTGCAGTTTATTAAAAAGCGGAGTATTTTGCCCATCAAGTCCCACTTTTCCCGCTTTCTTTTTCCACATACGGTGCGTGTAGAGGTAGTGCGTCAATACGGGAGTAATCCCAATGCCGATAGCAAAGGAAAGCAGGGCGGGAGTAAAAATTTTGATTAAATCTAGTAACATGAAATATGGAGTATGAATTATGATGAAAGAAAAATAGAGACGCAATTTTCCACGGTTCTCTTCCTGATTTCCAACTCGCTCATATTAATTCTGTTGTAGGGACTCGAGCGTTGCCCAGATTAATTTTTCCACGTCGTCAAACCGCCCCGTTTGCGTGGATCCAAGAACCGTGACGACGATCGGGTGGTCAAAACCCGCATCAAAAGCCACGACAAGGTTTCCTCCTGCAAGGTCAGTGTATCCCGTTTTTGACGCGATAAGCAAGGGTAAACGTTCGATTTCGGTGTTAGTATTTTTTGTCTTTCGCTTTGCTCCTTGTTCGTCACTCACCAGAAGCTCACTCCACTTTGTTTGCTGAAAAAGGTCAGGAAATTTTTTTATTGCGTAGGCGAACATTTCGGATGTTTCCTTTGCGGTGCTATACGCACCGGCATGCTCCGTGTCTATATCGAGACCACTTTCACTTTGAAATGAGGTGTGGTGAAGTCCAAGTTTTTCGGCAAGTATATTCATTTCTGCGATAAACCGCTCGCGATGAGCATCAAAACTCTCGGTACTGGTGGCGAGAAACCCTCCGAGTGTTGAGGACACCGCCACGGCGCCGTCATTGGAAGATTTAACCAACATGAACGCAAGAAGGTCGCGAAGCACCCAGCGCTCTCCTCCCTTAAGCCCACTGTCCCCTTCTGCTTTGAGTGCCTCGGAGCTTATCGTAATATCGGTTGTTTCGGGAACAAGCGAAAGAGCAGTGAGCGCGGTCATCACTTTGGTAATTGATGCAAGAGGAAGTACCTCCGTCGCATTTTTTTCAAATAGTACCCTTCCCCTTTTTACGTCGTAGACATATACCGCCCTCGCTTCTAGCTCAAGCTTTTGGTAGGGGGTTTCTTTGACCTCATCTTTTGCGACGATCGCTGCGGCTTCGAGGCGAGTCCTTTCTGAAACTGCTCCGTCGGGAAATAAAAAAAGAAAAAACAGTCCGAGCATTGCCGTCCAAAAAAAGTATTCAGGCCGGATAGTGGCCTGCACTGTGTGCAGTCGATTATGCATGGTCCATTTCCGAGTCAGCTAGTCCGTCATCGGCAACAAGCGATGCATCTTTTTCCTCGCTTCCGAGTGTCGCGACTTCAAATTCGGTCTTTACTCCCGCGTATTCCGGTAGTTCCTCAACGCCCACTATACCCAAGAGTGCAATAAGTTCGGTGGTGGGGTGATACAAAAACATACGTTCGTCATGTTCACTCGGTCTACGTTCAATGAGTCCCCGAATAAGAAGGCTCCGCAGTATCGCGGTGGAATTGACTCCGCGAATGTAGTCTATGTCACGCCGACTTACCTTTCCCTTATAGAGAACGATGGAAAGCGTTTCGAGTGCCGCCTTTCCGAGGTCTCGGGAAAGCTCCTCCTTTCGCATACGTTCAATAAGTTCGTGCGCCTCGGGAACGGTCATCAGCATAATCTCGTCCTCATTTTGGATAAGGGTAACCCCACGCCCCTGTAATTTCTCCTTCAGTACTGCAAGAGCTTTTTTTACTTCGTTTGACGGGAGTTTGAGTGCACGACAAAGCTCAGGGAGCGTCATTCCCTCCCCTTTCCAAAACAAAAGCGCTTCTATAGCCATGTCATTCGATGGATTCATATTAAGTTAATCTATACTACGCATAAAATCTTAAAAACCAATATACAAACATTAAACAACTACTCAAAAATCAATTCATTTTTTTAATTATTGTCTCTTGGCTATCGATTATTCAATATCGGGGCACCTTGATATTGCCAGTTTCCATCATAATATCACCGTGAGGTTCTCTCTGCGTTACCTGAATAAGCCCGTCCTTCACAAGTTCAAGCAGTGCAAGAAAACCGACAATAATGTTTACCCGCTCGCCCCTGTGCGCCCCCGAAAATTCCTTGAAACTCATTCGCAAGGCACCGGTAATACGCTCCTTTAGATTTTCAATCATATGCTCAAGACTGATGACCTTCTTGATGGTTACCTTTGAAAGTACCTCTGCTTTCGGAATGGAAGCGAGAACGGAACGCACGGACTGAAGCATAAGTGTGAGTGAAAGTTCCTTTGGAGGTGCGAATACCGGTGCAACGTCGCGCTCGGCAAGCGGATACAAGGGAGATGTTCCAAAACGCTCTCGCACGTGACAAGAAAGCTCGCGAAACCGTTGCAAAAGTTTCAGTCGGTTTTGGAGGTCCTCAATGCTTGCTTCTTCTTCACGCGAAAGGTTGAGTTGGGGAAGAAGCGCTTTTGATTTGATGAGAAGAAGTGTGGACGCAACGTAGGCAAACTGCGCGCTCTCCGCAATGGGGAAATTCGGAAAGCTTTTTACGTAATTCAAGAAATCGTCCGTCACCTTAGAGAGTCCGATATCGTTGATATGAAGCTTCCTCTGCTCAATAAGATTGAGCAAAACCTCCAAGGGCCCCTCAAAATGTTCCTGCTTTACGGCGAAAACCATACGGAGCAGTATAGCATTTTAGGGCTTATTTTAGAAATTGAGCACCGGTTGAATATAGGTCACACTTTTCACCTCTGTACCGATACCAGCGGTCGCTTTTATCGGTACAGATAGTAAAAAATTAAAAACACAACATTCTAATATTCTACAGAATATTAGAATGTTGTGTTAGTAGTGTAATGCTACTCCCTGTTCTTTTTTTCAAGCTTGATGCCGAGCTCTTGAAGCTGGTCGGGACGTGCGTCCGAAGGTGCGTCCATAACGGAGGTGTGGCCTCCCGCATCCATCGGGAACGCGATAACTTCGCGGATGTTCGGCTCGTTTGCAAGAAGCATCACAAGACGGTCAAGTCCGGGAGCCATTCCCGCGTGCGGAGGCGCGCCGTATTCGTAGGCGTGAATAATGTGACCGAAGCGTGATTCTGCCTCTTCGGGGGTGAGTCCCATAATTTCAAACACCCGCCGTTGCACCTTCGAGTCTGAAATACGTACACCACCCGAGGCAAGTTCATAACCGTTGCAGACGAGGTCGTACTGCTGGGCGCGGAGATTCTGGAGGTCCTCCCCTTGCATCAATTTCTCCACATGCTCCGCGCGTGGAGCGGAAAACGGGTTGTGCGCGAATGTCCATTTGTCGGTGACGGTATCTTTCTCAAGAAGCGGAAAATCAACGACCCAGGCAAAAGCCATAACATTGGGGTCGTGAGGCTCTTCTCGAAGGTCAAACTTGTCGGCGCCAAATTGCTTCACGGCTTCTTCGTGGGTATAGACGGGGAACGGTTTTTTCATCACGGTCTTCCCTACCGACTCGGCAACATAGGTCATCAGTCCCTCTACCAAATCAAGTACGTCGCGCTCTTTGACGAACGCCATCTCAAGGTCAATCTGGGTGTGTTCAAACTGGCGGTCGCCACGTAGGTCCTCATCGCGCATCGCGCGGGCAAGTTGGAAGTAGCGTTCAAAACCGGAAAGCATCAAAAGTTGCTTGTACTGCTGTGGTGCCTGCGGAAGCGCATAGAATTTTCCCGGTTGCAGGCGAGACGGCACGAGAAAGTCACGTGCGCCCTCGGGAGAGGTTTTCGTAAGCATCGGTGTCTCAATTTCCACGAAATCATGTTTGTGCAGGTATTCGCGGACGAGCACCGTTACCTTATGTCGAAGGCGTAAATTCTTCTGCATACGTGGACGGCGGAGGTCCAAGTAGCGATATTTGAGGCGAGCTTCCTCGCCGATATCGTGCCCGTCCTCCCGCACATCAATCGGTGAGGTTTCGGCTTTACTCATGACTTCTACGCTAAGCATTTCGATTTCAACCTCCCCGTTTGGCTCATTTTTATTCACCAATTTTTCGGGGCGATTGTTCACCTTTCCGGTAACCGAAATCACCCACTCCGGTCGAATGGTTCCCGCGAGTTCGTGCGCCTCTTTGTGATTCGGAAGCGCGATCATTTGCACCTTTCCACTCTCGTCGCGTAAATCAATAAAAATCAGCTTGCCGTGGTCACGGCGAATATCCACAAAGCCGGCAATGGTGACGTCCTGCCCAACCCTCTCTTTGAGACTTCCAATTTTTGTTCTATTTTCCGGTTTGCTCATAGGTGTTAACAATTATTTTTTACCTTCAACCTTTCCCCCCTTCTGTCATTCCAGCGTAGGCTGGAATCCAGGCTTTACTTTACACTCTGGATTCCCATTTTCCCTATATGGGCGAGCCCATCGGGCTTTAGCCAAGGGAATGACACCAAATGCGAAGGTGCGATAGCGATACTTTTCATTGTGATTGTGGCGCCGTAAGCACCAACTGGGCGAACGGAAGAAAATAACCTTGAAGCGACTGCGCATCTACCAAAAATGCAGGTTCTTTCTTAGACAAATCTTCAACGACTTCTTGCAGTATTTTAATTTCTGCACGACCAGCTTCGCCGAGGGGCACCTCGGCAAGTTTATCGAAAATTGTTCTTGTCCGCGCTAGTGCTCCCACAATGAAGGATACATCGCCTTTTGCAATTGCGGACTGCAGACGAGCAACTTCGCTCCCGAGGTTCGCGATATAAAAAGCACTGGTTCTCGCTGTATTCATTTTATTCTGTTATTAATAATCGCTCTCATTTTTTCCTGAAGTTCCTTACTTTCAATCAGCATGCTTCGATTATGGCTCGCGGGACGGATATTGATGAGCGAAAAAAACTCAATCCACTCTGAACGCGGTCTATTAGGGTAAATGTTGAAACCCCAGACAGCCTCTTGTTTTGAGCCACTTTCCGTAAGGCACATATTTGCATCCATATGATACTCGCCTCCCAGAGCTAAAACTTCCCGTTCAACATCCACAACGCCCTTTACCATATCGTCATACCATGCATGAGCGAGCTGTGTGAGCTCGCCCAGCGAAATGGCTTCAGTTACAATTTTAATCTCCATTTTCCTTTTGATAGATACTATAAAGCTTCCTTTGAGTAGAGAAATAGTACCAAAAATACGGCTCTGTGGATAGGTAAAACAAGCACCCCAATATGTTGACATATTGCGATATATATGCTAAGATATCTGCAGGCAATAGGGCTCTTTTACAGAGATTTGCCATTTGCACCTTCCGAAAGGCGTTAGGTGAATTGAGTTCCTCATATGGTATTGCACCCCAAGTGGGGTGGTTGCGTAGTGGGCCGGCGGTTTCTGCCGTTCGGTCGACCACGTCTGCCGGTCAATGACTGGCAAAACCAAAATGTAATTAGCCCCAAATAAGGAGGGGCAAAAAATGAAAATCAATGAAGACATCCGTCAGGTTGCAAAAACCCTCGAACTATACACTCCTGGAATAACTGCGAGTGTGCCGCTTCTGACTGTGTGCTGTTTACTCAAAATTTCCTCACCCGAGGGGATTAATGAAAAGGCCACACAGTTTGATAAGCAGTGTAGGGGTGGAGGGTCTATTGGAAAAACCTTCGGAATTCAGTGGGCCGAAGAAGAGATTCTTTTGCGCACTGGGGACGAGCAGGCCGTATGTAGTTGGCTGTTGGAGCTAACTGGCGGACTCGGGGTCCATCAGTTTGAGCAATGGGCTCAGTGCCTGCGCGATGGTATCTGGCCGTGGTCACGCCAGCCAATGAGTGAGGAGGCAAAGAGGGCACTCCGGGATTTTCGCTGGAGAAAGCAATTCTCCGCGAAACCCGACTCAATGATCCCTTTAGGGTTTAACCTCCGAAACCCTGGGGATTCACTCGCCTTTCTGGTGATGGACCCATCACTCATGAGGCAATAAGATAAGTGGAGGTATCCGAAGCGCGTGTTCAGCAATGAACCCGCGCTTCTTTTTTTGTCTCCAATTCCAAACTTCATAAAAAAAGCCGGTCTTCCCCACCCAGGAGGAAGCCGGCAATTTCTCGGAGGTGCCCGAAGGCACGTCGGACATGAACGAAACCAATTGGCCGGGTTTCCCCGCGCGTAGGTTTCCCATAACCGAACACTCGTTGAACTATGTCGCCTATCATTTTTTCGACGGCTATGCTTGCACTACATGCTTTGGCGAGAGGAAGTAGAGGCAGTACTTACCATTTTCACGGGTTCCCGCTTTACACCAACCTTCAGATTGCGACTAAAATCATTCTACGCGTGCAGGCGCACACGAGAACCGGAACAAGTAACAGGAACTGGTAACTGGTAACTGGAACAGTGAAGTCCTCTTCGCTTCGATCCTTGTTCCAGTTACTTGTTACTTGTACCGTTTGTAGGTTGCAGGTACTCCGGTGCATTTATGGTCAGCCACTCAAAGAACTGACGAGCCACATAAGCAGCCCCAACAATGTTGTCGCGTGGTCCTTTCTCCATCACAATCGCAAACGCATACTGCGGATGTTCGTACGGAAAGAAGCCCATAATCCACGAATTTACGAGCTTCTTTTGGGTCCCGAGCTCGGCAGTACCCGTCTTTGCAGCGACACTTACTCCAGGAAGAAGAATGGCGCCGGCAATTCCTGACCGCACCGCGTCAAGCATTCCCCCGCGTACCACCTCAAATGAGGATGTCTTTATGGGAACAACCGTGTAATTTGGAGTAGTTTCTTCTTCGTGAATAATTCTGGGTTCCAAAAGTTTTCCCCCGTTTGCAAGGGCAGCGGTCGCACGAACCATTTGAAGTGGGGTTACTTGAAAACCATACTGTCCGATGGCGGTGTGATACGTGTTGCCGATGTTCCACGCCTCACCGTTAAAGTTCTGACGCTTCCACTCCGGCGAGGGAATACTTCCCGCCTGTCCCGAAAAGTCGCCGGGCGGAGGCGCGCCAAAACCAAATATGCGCATATATTTTTCAATATTCGCAATACCGAGTCCTTTTTGATTTTCAAAACCGCCCCCAACCTCATAAAAATACACGTCGGATGAGACGGCGAGGGCACGACGCATGTCCACCGCGCCGTGCGCCTTCCAGTCCTTAAAGACGGTGGGCTTCGTCGGGTCAAAGGGGTTCGGTATGGAGATGGAACCGGTACTCACAATTTCTTTTTCGGGTGTGATGATACCTTCTTCGAGCGCAGCAAGCGCCACAAACGGCTTGACGACCGAACCGGGGGTGTACAAACCGTTCACCACACGGTTAAGAAAGGGCTTGTGCGAATCGGTAAGTACCTTCTTAATGGCGCTTGTATCTTGCCCGTCGGTCAGAGTTTGTGAATCATACTCGGGGAAGCTCACCATTGAGAGGAGTTCTCCGGTTTCCACGTCCATCACGACCGCTGCCCCACCTTGAAATCCTTTTTCCTTCGCGAGTCCATCAATAGCCTGATACAACTCCTCTTGAAGTCGCGCGTCTATCGTGAGGGTAACACTTGCACCGTCCTTGGGAGGCTTCAGTAGACTTTCCGATTGCACTGCTCCATGCACGTTTGTCTCTACAATCTTGAGTCCGTGCTGGGGAGCGACATACTCGTTATAGTATTTTTCCAACCCATCTTGTGCCTCAAAATCAACCTTGTAATAAAATCCAGCTCTATCCTTTGACGGATACTTAAGATAGCCGAGCAAAGACGATATCCCTGGTTTATCCAAATATTTTCGTTTTGCAAACGACGGCTCGTCTTTATCAATCACGTTCCAGGCGAGATAGGTCTTGTTTCGGTCATAAAACACACCTCGAGACCCGAAAATAAGCGTTTGGTGTAGCCGATTTTGAGTGCTCTTCTTGGCATAGGTATCGCCGTTTCTCACCTGAAGAGAAAAACTCTGCCATAAAATAGCAACGAGTATGAGACCAAAGGTCCCCAGTACGCTCACAATAACTTTCCGGGAAATAGGACGCTCTAGACGTCCTTCAAACTGATGCCGATTAAACTCGGGGAGGTTCTGTGAATCCAAAAATATCTCATCGGGGTCTATCTCGCGCACGTCCGGGCGAGGATTGCGGAGTTTATACCAAAGACGAGTGAGGAAGCTCAGCATACACGTGCACTAAAATCGCATCCGATGTCTGATAAGGGTAAGAAAAAAATACAACGGTACCGCGCAGAAAGAGAGTGCAAACGTCACATTAAAAAGATGGGCTCGGGCGGTTCCGTAGAGAAGGTCAATGAGAAGCGAGAGCAAAAGCAATTCTAAGAAGCGGTCAAACACGAAAAAAAACAGACTCGCGACGAGAAGTGTGAGCCACCACGGCGCCCAGAAAGCGCAGAGGAGAAGCAGGATGTCTATACACCACCGACTGGAAAACAACACGCGCGCTGTGGTTGCTATTCTCATAAGCACTATTCTCCGACTGAAGTTCTTTCAACCTCAAGAAAACGGAGGGAAAAGATGGATACGGGATTTTTGAAGCGAACGTGTGCAAATGAATCGGTGGCGGTCGTCTCAATGGACTCCACCACGGCAAACAGTAGCGGACTAAGCCCGGGCATGATAACACTGTCCTTAACACTTACTTCCGTTTCCTTCGGAAGAGTGGCAGTAAATTCACCACCGCCCTGTCCCGCCGCGTCAGCGGGAATTGCGCGACCTTCATGCAGAATGCCGACCGGCGTTTCCCTCCCCGCCGTTGAGAAAAACTCCACTTGCGAAGTGTGTGTATACACCTTACTCACGAGACCAAGTACCGCAGAGCCCGCAAGTACGCGGTCGCCCACGGCCACGCCATTTTGTTCGCCAATATCAAGTATCGCCGTGTCGTACGGTGAGCGCGGAGGTGCCACGAGAATGGCGCCAATAATGCGCTCATTTTTTTTCGTCGTGCGGCCAAATTGCTCCTTGAGTGCTTCATTTTCCTGGACGAGAAGGTCACGGTCAAGGAGAAGCTCATGTGCGTGTGCAAGTTCGTCGGAAAGCTTCTCTACGTCAGCCTGAAGCGTTTTCTTTGAGGAGAAGTACGCAAGGAAGGCGCTAAACTCTTCCGCTATCGAACGCTCTGCGCCCCACAATGGCAGAGCCACCTTTGAAGCAAAGCCTCCAAGTGCTGAGGGAAAAAAGAAGTGGAACAGTGTCACCACCGCCAAAAAGAGAGCGGGAAGTTCCACCCCCCACAATTTGCTTTTTGATTTAACACTACGAATGAGGTGGTAGTTCATCTTCGTTCTCAATAAGCACATTCTTATAACGGTCAAAGTCTTCAAGAATAATGCCCGCTCCACGCGCGACGGCAGTCATCGGGTCATCCGCCGAGTGAACGGGAATTTTGAGACTCTCCGCGAGAAGCTCGGGAAGTCCCTTGATAAGGGCTCCTCCACCCACGAGGTGCAGCCCTCGTCCCATCACGTCGGATACAATTTCGGGGGGAGTGGTCTCGAGCACTTCCTTCACCGACTCAATCAGGTTGTCTATAGAAAGCGCGATGGCCTCACGGACATCCGTATCATTAATCACCAGTTCACGCGGAAGACCGGTGATAAGGTCGCGCCCTTTGATGGATGCCTCAAGCGCAGCCCCCGGCGGAAGCACCGAGCCGATGGCCATCTTGAGATTTTCGGCAGTCTTCTCGCCGATGAGCACTTTATATTCGCCCCGAATGTAAGAAATAATATCCTGGTTTAGTTTGTCACCCGCAATCTTAAGACTCTTTGACCGTACGATGCCTCCAAGCGAGATGACCGCGATGTCGGACGTACCACCGCCAATATCCACAATCATATTCCCCACCGGGTCATGTACAGGGAGTCTGATACCAATGGCCGCCGCCATCGGTTCTTCCACAATGTAGACCGCGCGAGCGCCGTTGTTTTTGGTCGCGTCGCGCACGGCACGCGTTTCCACGTTCGTAATACCGGACGGGACACCCACGACCACGCGCGGTCCAAGCGTCTTACGAAAATTCGCCTCGGCGCGCCGAATAAGATACGCGAGCATTTCTTCGGTCACTTCAAAATCGGAGACGACACCGCCGACGAGCGGCCTCACCGCCACAATATGGGGAGGGGTACGCCCAAGCATCTCCTTTGCCTGTGTGCCGACGGCGACCACCTGTCCGGTTTTCTGATTGACCGCGACGACGGACGGCTCATTGATAACAATCCCCTGCCCACGCATATACACGAGCGTATTTGCGGTACCGAGGTCAATGCCGATGTCGTTCGACAGATAGCCCGTTAATTTGTCTAGGTAGTTTTTGAACATAGTTGCCTACGCATTATATACGAATACCGATAAACGCAAAGCTTACGGACATCAGGACATCCTTGCCTCCTGCCCCGCTTTACACGTTTAGCATATAACGACGGCCGTCGTTATATGCTAAAATAGCTGTATGGATATCTTGAAACGGAGTCAGAGTATACGGCGACGAAAAGAACGAAGCCGGTTTGGCCCTACCCAACAAAAAATACTTTTACTTCTCATTGGAGGAGTGGCGCTCTCCTGCGCCCGTACACCACAAAGACAATGGAGGATTGTGAAAGATATTCATTTGGGTTGGCAAGATATTAAGCGTCAAGCCGGTGAACGTGCTCTGGACTCATTATATGAGTCCAGACTGATTGAAGCGAGAGAAAACAGTGACGGAACTCTGACGTTGGTGCTCAGTGAAGACGGAAGGAAAAAAGCACTTACGTATCGAGCATCCCATATCAAAATCACGCATTCCAGCACATGGGGTAAAAAATGGTGGATAGTCCTGTACGATATCCCCGAACACGAACGTGGCGCCCGAAACGCATTTCGTGACCACTTGAGACGACTTGGATTTAGAAAGCTCCAACACTCGGCGGGTATTTACCCCTTCCCTTGCAAGAATGAACTTGATTTTGTCATTGAACTGCTTGCTATCCGAAGATATGTTCGGATTATAGAAGCGGACCGTATTGACAACGAGGCGTATTGGAAGCGTATCTTCAGGCTTGAACCTGTACTTTAGCATGTACCGACGGCCGTCGGTACATGCTAAAGTAGCGCGTCCCATTTTTTTAAAAAAATTAGATGCTCACGCAGTGGTTCTGAGGAGTTCGGATTCGGAGAGCATCTGAACGGTGCCGGTTTTGCGGTCTTTGACCTCCAGCTTACCTTCCTTCATCGTCTTTTCACTGATGACCACACGAGTCGGAATGCCGATAAGGTCGGAGTCGGCAAACTTTTCACCCGGGCGAAGGTCACGGTCATCATAGAGGACTTCAATGCCTTTTTCGTTAAGTGTTTTGTAGAGAGCATCGGCTTCGCTCGTAACCGCCTCGCCATTTTTGCCGACAATGGATACGAGATGCACGGCGAATGGCGCGACACTCTTCGGCCAGACAATGCCCTTCTCGTCCGCGAATACCTCAACAATCGTACCCATAAGCCTGCCAAGCCCGATACCATAGCTTCCCATCACAACCGGTTTCTTCTCGCCGCCTTCGCCCGCGTAGGAAAGACCAAGAAGAGATGCGTATTTGGTGCCAAGCGGGAAAATATTGCCGACCTCTACTGCTTTTTCGGTTCGCGACAGTTTTCCGTTACAAGCAGGACAGGTGGAAACATCTTTGCTAATTTCTTCGTTTACCGCAACGTGACAGACATCACAAATATGAATGGTGTCTTCACCTGCCGAGGTAAGTGTCTGAAACTCGTGAGAGTACTTACTGAAAGTGCCTCCCGAGGCATAGGTGAGATACGTTTCCGCGCCAATACCCGCGCGTGTAAACACGCTCGTGTACGCCGTCTTTGAGCGCTCGTAAAAATCTTCATGTTCTTTGTCGGTTCGGGAAAACGAGTAGAGGTCCTTCATCAAGAATTCTCGCCCGCGCAGTATTCCGCTCTTTGCCCGCGCTTCGTTACGGAACTTCGTCTGGATTTGATAAACATACTTCGGTAAGTCCTTATACGAGTTGATATGTTCCGAAAGTATTTTCGTCAGCGGTTCCTCTTGGGTAAAGCCAAGCCCTACTTCCGTTCCGCTCTTCAGCTTCGTTTTGAACCAGTTGTCCACGACCTCATCGCTCCAGCGTCCACTTTTCTCCCACACTTCCCTATCCTGAAGCGCGGTGAGGTGCAGTTCCACTCCGCCAAGCGCGTTCATTTCCTCACGAATAATTTTCGCGATGTTGTTTATCACGCGCACCCCAAGCGGTAGAAACGAGTAGACGCCCGCCATCTCTTTGTGAATGTAGCCGGCCCGAATAAGTAGCTTCGCGTTCTTCGCGACCTCATCGGCAGGTGCTTCTTTACGGGTTTTGGTAAATAACGCTGACTGTTTCATATTCGTATGGTAGCGCTAATCATAGCAGAAAAACAATCTCTTTCTACATCTGCTAACTAAACAATTTCACAATATCCCGATAGGTGATAAACAGCATAAAGGCAATAAGTATAAAGAAACCGGCGGTGTTGACCACTTTGGTAAACTTTACCGAAATAGGACGGCGAATAATGCCTTCAATCGCGAGAACGAGGAGTCGCCCGCCATCAAGTGCGGGGATAGGAAGTAGGTTGATAACCGCGAGGTTGATGGAAATAAAGGCGGTGAAAGAAAGGAGATAGACGATACCGAGCACACGTGCCTCCCCCACCATTCCCGCGATACCCACCGGACCCGTGACCGCGGAAAGACTCGCCTGTCCGAGGACTGCCTGCTTCAAAAAACCAAGGAGACCCAGGGCAACCTCTCTAAAGAGGTCAGTGGTCATAAGAGCGCCTTCATAAAAGGAACGGAAAAATCCGAAACGTACTACTCCAACGGTATTCAGTGCCACCCCAATCGCAGGCTTCCCTTCCACGATACCCGCAATCGGCTCGACGGTTGTCTTTCCACTTTCTTTTCCCCGAACATAGGACACCAGAAGCTTCCCCTTGCTTGTCGCGATAAAGTCACCCGCTTGGTCTGCATCGCTGTCAGCAAACTGCTTCGCTCCTTCAGTGATTGAGGTAATCGCATCTCCCGAATGAAGTCCGGCTTTCTCGGCGGGAGAGCCCGGGAGGACGGTCGTGATGGTAAGTTTGGCTTCGCGTACATCGGTTGCGTATCTCCCGTCCGTCGCGGAAGGTATCCCCGCCATAAACCCGGCGGAAAGGAGGATCCACGCAAACACAATATTTCCGAGAACCCCTGCGACGAGCACAAGCGCCTGAATGTAACGGGGCTTTGCGATAAAACTCCGCGCTTTGTCCACGTCGCTATCCACAAGGTCCGACATCACATCCGCATCATCTCCAAAAATCTTTACATAGCCTCCGAACGGAATCAGGTTCAGATTGTAGACCGTCTCGCCCACTTTCTTCCCCAAAATCTTGGGTGGAAAGCCGAGCGCGAATTCGTCAACGCGAATACCGGACCACTTGGCCACGAGAAAATGCCCTAGCTCGTGGACAAAGACGAGGGAACCGAGGATGATGAAAAATAGGAGTATAGTCATAAGTAACAATTAACAAGTGACAATTGACATGTGACACCGCAATTCGAATGGTCAATGGTTACAGGTCAAATGTCAAATGTAGAAATTTCGAGCCTCTTAGCTCGAAATTTCTTTCTCTTTCCGGTCAAACGCATCCTGCAATTTCTTGTTTTCCACCTCACTCATCTTGTCCAGCTCTTTCTTGAGGCGGAACTTCTCGTCTTCACCCATTCCTCCCTCTTTCTCCTTTGCTTCAATATCCTTAATAATTTCGTCGCGAATTTGTCGCATATGAATGCGGGAAGCCTCCAGCTTTTCTTTGGCAACCTTCATGAGTGCCACTCTGCGCTCCGAAGTAAGCTCAGGAAAACTCACGCGTACTCCGCCATCGTCCACCGAAACCGAAAGCCCGAGTCCCGCCTGCGTAATCGCCTTCTCTATCTCTTTTGAAACCGCGGTATCAAACGGCACAATGCGAAGTGACCGTGCGCCTTCAAGAGCGATGGTCGCGACGTGTTTGATGGGCATTTTGGCTCCGTAGCTCTCAACGAGTACGGCATCAAGAACCGCGGGTGTCGCGCGTCCACTGCGAAGTCCTCCGAGCTCCCTCCCAAGCCAGTCGTGCACTCCCTTTGCTTTTTCGTTTAATTTTGAAAAGTTGTACATAAAAATGCGAATATACGAATGTATGCGAATCAACGAATAGCTACGAATAAGATAAGAAGAGTATACCACTTAGTCGCCACTCTTTCCTAGAGCCTAGCGCCTAAAACCTGGGCAATACAAGAGCTAAATGTTCCAAGAGCAATTTTAGCGACGGTGCTCTATCCCGACTATATTTCTTCACCTCCAGCACTTCCCGAAGTGCGGATGCGATAGCAACTAGGCCACGCTTCGCAAGCGTACTCTCAAGTGAGTCCAAAAAGGCGAGGATACGTCCTTTCTCGAGCAAGGGTTCCGACGAGTCCTCCTGCTTCTTTTTTTCCTGTTCAAGTTCCTTCAGCATTTTCTGAACAAGAGAAAGTCGCACAGGAACGGTCCTCGCGAGAAAATCGGTGGCCGTCTTTGTATCGCTGCTTTCGCCATCTGGGTGTAGGTCCAGTACCTCCAGACGCGAGCGGAGAGTAGGAAGTAAAAGTGCAAAAGAGGGGACGATTAGAAAAAAATAAGTACCCGCCGACGGTTCTTCAAAGACTTTGAGGAGCGCGTTTTGTGCTTCCCTCGTCATACCGCGTGCCGAGACAACAAATATTTTCTTCCCATCCAACACCGATTTTCGCTCTGCCGATTCTTTCAAAGCGTGCGCCTCATCTATACCCATCGTTTCGTACTGTTGTAGGAGAAAATCAGGGTTACCTTTAGTGGGCACCTTGAGGCTCGTTTCAAGTACCCGCAAAAGCTCGGGAAGTGTATCTTCCGCATTTCCCGTGAGAGCGTATGCATGATGAGAAAGCGAGTTAAACATGGAAATACGAGCGGAGCACAAAGTTATTCGTGTCATTCGCTCTTCATTCGTAGATTAGTGTCGTGCTAGCGCTTCGCTATGATGGTCTTTTTATACGTATCCAAGTGGTCAAGCGCGATGCCGGTACCGAGTGCGACACAGTAGTAGGCGTCCTTCGCGAGTATCGCCTTCACGCCGGTGCGACGAAACACAAGCTCGGGGAAATTGCGCAGTTGCGATGAACCCCCGGTCATAATGATACCTCTATCTATAATGTCGGCGGAAAGTTCCGGTGGCGTTTCCTGAAGCACGTCTTTAAGTGCCTTGATGACCTCACGCAGTTCCCTACTGATAGCGCGCACAATCTCGTTCGTCTTCACTTCTGCAGTACGCGGAAGTCCCGTCACGAAATCGCGCCCTTTAATGGTCATAGATAATTCCTCTTCAAGTGGAACCGCGGAGCCAATACCGATTTTGATATCTTCCGCCATCTTGTCCCCGATGCCGAGGTTAAAAGTCTTTTTGATGTAATCGGCAATCGCACCGTCAATACGGTTCCCTGCGCACTTCACCGAAATTGAAGCAACAATCCCGCCAAGCGAAATCACCGCAACGTCGGTCGTACCTCCGCCAATGTCCACGACCATATGTCCTGCAGGTTCGTGAATGGGGATACCTGCGCCGATAGCCGCGAGAATTGGTTCCTTCACGACATAGGCATTTTTTGCGCCCGCCTTGAGTGTCGCTTCCACCACCGCGCGCCTCTCGGTAGAGGTCACACCAGCGGGCACCGACACGAGTACCTCGGGCTTCCAAATGTTCCACTTGCCGAGCGCCTTCGTAATGAAGTAGCGGAGCATCGCTTCGGTCACGCGATAGTCGGCAATCACCCCATCTTTCATCGGACGGTACGCAATAATAGACTCGGGTGTTTTACCGAGCATATTTTTCGCGTCGTTCCCGACCGCAAGGATTTTGTTGTCCTGCTCGGACACGGCAACAACCGACGGTTCGTTCAGCACGATACCCTTCCCCGGCACAAACACGAGTGTGTTTGCGGTACCGAGGTCAATCCCGAGTTTAGGGGTAAAAAAAGACATAATGCGAATGAAACGAATCAACGAATGACTACGAATAAGAGCGGAGTGAATGATAGCATCATAGCAGAAAGGGTGAAAATAGAGAGAGGTTGACATAAGTATAATTAGATTATATATTTCGGGACGAACGTTCTTCCCCAGAAAATATGCAAATACAAACTTTCGGTCTACCAGAAAAGGAATTCGCAGAATACGCCCCCGCTATGGCGCACGCGCTACATTGGATGAATACGGGAGAATCACTCAGTGGCCATGCCCCGGCTGAAGCAATAGCTAATCTGCTCTTACAAAGAGAGGCTGCTGAAGTTATACCTGGTTTTACATTTTCGGCATGCAGGTGTCACGCCTCCTGGGCCAGAAAAATGACGTATTCTCTTGTTAGCGCCGCAAACGTACTCCGTTCACTTCGAGCGGTCACATCACGAGTTGAGTCAGCCTCCTACCACAAAATTCGCGTTGAAGTGACCGATGACATGAAGTCAGAATACCCCGCAAATGCTTTCGTAATAAATCTGCCTGGAAAGCGGGTTGTGTTTCTCCCAAATCAGAGTTGATCCTTCAGTCAATCTTTGCTACGTTCTTCCCGGCCACCTTACCCAAAGGTGGCTGTTTTTTGTCCACTTTTCTACTTTCTACGTACTACTCTCTATGTACTGCGTACTTTCTTATTTATCTCATATATGGTATACTCCAGTTAACTTATAACTGTAACAGGAACACATAACCGGAACCAGAAATGTCTTCGTTCCAGTTACCTGTTCTAGTTACCTGTTACTGTTTATGTCTTCTTCTCGCCTTAAACACATCGGCCACCTTATCAAAGACCTTCGCGAGGAGCGCGGGCTCTCCCAAGCGGAGTTTGCGAAAAAGCTCGGCACGGCGCAGAGCTCTATCGCGCGCATTGAAAATGGCGAGCAGAACCTCTCCACGAGTACCCTTTCACGTATCAGCGAGGTTTTGAACCGCGATATCGTAAAGATCTCCGACCGTTCCCTGAATATCTCCATTGAGGGAGGCAGGAAACTGCACGGCACCGTACGGACACTCACCTCAAAGAACGGCGCGGTGGGACTGCTCGCGGGGTCACTCTTAAATAAGGGCGAGACTCTTCTCAAGAGTATGCCTCGCATAGAAGAAGTACATCGCGTCATTGAGGTGCTCCAGAGTATTGGGGTATCGGTCAAATGGGAAAATACCGATGTGCGCATCACTGTTCCCGAAAAGCTGAACCTTGCCGGTATGGATATCGCGTCCGCGGAGCGAACCCGAAGCGTTATTTTGCTTCTCGGCCCCCTCCTGCACCACGCGAAGCGTTTTACCCTGCCCCACCCGGGCGGGTGTAAACTCGGGAGCCGTACGGTGCATCCGCACCTCCTCGCGCTTGAGGCTTTTGGCGCAAAAATAAAGACTCGCTCAAAGGACTACCTTATTACCCGAAATAGGCTCGCGCCTGCCGAGGTGGTGCTCTACGAATCGGGAGATACCGTAACCGAAAACGCCCTTTTCGCCTCCGCACTCATTCCAGGCGTGACGACCATCAAGTACGCCTCGGCCAACTATCAGGTGCAGGAAATATGTTTCTTTCTGGAAATGCTTGGCGTCAGAATTGAGGGTATCGGAACGACGACGCTCACGGTGCATGGCATCGCGGAGATAAACACCAAGGTGGAGTATCACCTCTCGGAAGACCCTATTGAAGCAATGTTCTTTTTGACGGCCGGCATTTTGACCAAATCTTCCATCACCATCGCCCGCGCGCCGATAGACTTTCTTGAGCTGGAACTTTTGAAGCTCACGCGTATGGGATTTAAATACAAAATCCTGCGTAGGTACAAAGCCGAGAACACCCGCACCAACCTCGTGGACATCAAGACATTCCCCAGCAAACTCACCGCGCTTCCCGACAAAATTGAAGCTCGTCCCTACCCTGGACTCAACATTGACAACCTTCCTTTCTTCGCGGTCATCGCGACCCAAGCAAAAGGAACCACCCTCATTCACGACTGGGTGTACGAGGGTCGCGCTATTCACTACAAAGAGCTGGATAAACTGCGCGCCGAAACTCTGCTCGCCGACCCGCACCGTATCTACGTGACGGGACCGACAAAGCTGAAGTCAGCCGAAGTGGTCTGTCCGCCCGCGCTTCGCCCGGGCGCGATTATCTTGATTGCGATGCTGGGCGCAGAAGGCGTATCGGTGCTCCGTAATATCTACAGCATTAGTAGGGGGTATGAAAGTATCATTGAGAGGCTGAATGACCTCGGGGCGAGGATAAAGATTTTAAGGTCATTATAGGGAAAACACAAAGCACAGTACCCAAAAATCCAAACAAAACACAATCTCACAAAAACCAAACGAACTATCTTCCTCTTTTTTTGTACCTTGAAGCCCTGTGGTTTGTTTGGACTTTGTGTTTTGATACGTTTGTGTTTTACTTTGATTATGGATTTACCCAAAAACTACCTGGAAAACCTGCGGAAACAATCGCGTCCACTCAAAATCACCAGTGAGCGACAGGACATCATTCAGCAGTTCGTGGACAAAATAAACCGTGAACGTATTGGGACAAAGTTTAAACCCGTTATCTGGCGACAGATAAACGGTCTCGTCGCACATGTCAAAATGGGCGACCTCTACTGGTTTTTCAAGGAGTGCGAGACCGGCGACAGCTTCAGTAAGAAATTTTTCGGTATTCTGAAAAGTAAACGAGTAAAAAAGTAGAACTTATATTTTTGAGTGGGTTCTGGTATCCTTATGCGTATGGTACCTACCATTGTGCAAAAAGAAGACCCCGTACTTCGGAGGAAGGCTGCGGAAGTCCCCTTGAAGGATATTTCAAGCGCGAAAATCAAAAAGATACTGAAGGATATGGCTTCGGCGCTCTCCACCCAAGACGACGGAGTCGCCATTGCCGCGCCACAAATCGGAGTGTCGCTTCGCATCTTTTTGGTGTCCAAAGGGGCGCTTGAATTCCCTTCTGCGCTTGAAGAGCGACGCGCGATGGGAAATAGGGCCGAGCTCAAAAAGACTGCTGGTTATCTTACCTTTATCAATCCGGTGATTACCAAACTCTCCCGCGACAAAGCGGTACTTGATGAGGGGTGCCTCTCGGTCAGGCCACTCTATGGAAAAATGAAGCGCTCAAAAAAAGCGACGGTAACGGCGTACGATGAAAACGGAGTGCTCTTTACCCGTGGCGCGTCGGGACTCCTCGCGCAAATTTTTCAGCACGAAACCGACCATCTTGAGGGAATACTTTTTATCGACCGAGCGACCAACTTGCGCGAAATACCAGGAGAAACAAGTGACCATTGACGTTTAACATTTGACCAAAAAGTTGAGAAAATTTCGATTTAGACAGTTTCCCGTGTATACGGATGCATTGCTTTTCCAGAAGGAAGTGAAAGAAATGAGCAGAAAGCGCTTTCCGAAAGAAGAACAATTCTGTCTAACTTCGCAAACTTGGAGGGCGCTTGATTCTATAATTCTGAACATTGCCGAAGGGTCTGACAGGGGTACCGATAAAGATTTTGCTCACTTTCTCAATCAATCGCACACATCTCTCAATGAAGTTGTTGCTTGTTTTGACCTCGCGCTAAACAGCGCCTATATAGACACTACGACTCACTTGATATATCTTCAAAAGGCTGAACGACTAGCCAACCAATTAACCGCATTCCGTAAAACTCTTTTAGAGGCGCCCACGAAATAATTATGTCAATGGTCAATGGTCAATGGTCAAATGTAAAAAAACAAACTTCGTTTGTTTTTTTCGGCACTCCCGACCCGGCGGTAGAAATCCTTGATGCGCTTTTTGCGAAAGGGTTCGTTCCCATGCTTATCGTCACCGCTCCCGACAAACCACAAGGACGAAAACTCCTGGTAACTCCCCCGCCGGTTAAGGTCTGGGCACTCGCCCATAATATTCCTTTCCTCCAACCTGAAAAACTTGATGCTTCTTTTACCTTAGAACTTTCAACTTTCAACTTTCAACTTTTTCTGGTGGTTGCCTATGGAAGCCTTATCCCCAAGGAAGTTTTGGCGCTCCCCAAGCACGGCTCACTCAATGTGCACTATTCCCTGCTCCCCAAATATCGCGGAGCCTCACCGATAGAGCATCAAATCTTAGAGGACGACCGAAGCTCAGGCGTTTCCATTTTGCTTCTTGACGAGGAAATGGACCACGGACCGATTGTGGCAGAAAAAAAGATACAGGATACACGATATAAGATACAGGAGTGGCCGATGACAACGACACAGCTTCGGAAAATCTCAAACAACATCGCGGGAGAACTTTTGGCCGACACACTCCCCGATTGGGTCTCGGGCAACATACAGGCGACACCTCAAGACCACAGCAAGGCGACCTATACCCGAAAGTTTAAGAAAACAGACGGAGAACTGGACCTTTCCGGCGACCCCTACAAAAATCTTTTGAAAATAAAAGCGTTTGAAGGTTCAATCGGCACGTACTTTTTTGTAGAAAAATCGGGAAAGAAGATACGGGTGAGTATCAAAGATGCAAAAATGGAGGGCGACAAACTTGCGATTACTCGCGTGGTAGCTGAAGGAAAGAAGGAGATGAGTTACGAAGAGTTTCTTCGAGGGCTTCGTCGCGAGTAGCGTTTAGAGAGCTTTGCTTGTAGCTCTGCTATTTCATAAAAACTGCCAGTGGCTGGTGGCCACTGGCAGACGATAAACGCGTTATCCTCGGAGCAGATACAGTCGACGCGAACTTCTACTTGCTCGCCGTCGCAACTTATTTTCCTTGAGGATGGAAAGCTCGCCGTTTCCACACCCATCCCGCGCCAGATACATTCGAAGCTTTTCCAGGGCCTCGTTCTGGAGTTGCCGAGCTCGCTCGCGGGAGAATTTGAACTTTTCTCCTACCTCCGCGAGCGTTTTAGGTTCTTCCACAAGAAAACGATACTGAATAATCGTTTTGAGGCGTTTGGGGAGCTTTTTGAGCGCATCCTTCAGTGTCTCAAGGCTGTGATTCCAGTTGAGCAGAACGGTAGGGTGCTCTACCGCTCGATCCCAGACATCTTCATGCCGTAGTGTCGCGTTACCCTCACTCGTTGGAGCATCCAGCGAAAGCACTGAAATCTTGCTGGTCCTCGCCCATATCACCTTTTTGGTCGTGAGATTGAGCGCCTCGGCTACCTCCTCGTCGGTAGGTTCAACCCCCAGTTCCTCACGAAGGACTGCAATTATTTGATCAAACCGCCGTACACGATCTCCCATATGCACCGGAAGCCGAATTGTTTTCGACTGATTTGCATGCGCCCGCAGAATGGCCTGCCTAATCCATCGTGAGGCATACGCATAGAGTGGTACACCTTTACGCGGGTCAAACTTTTCGACGGCCTTCATGAGGCCGATGTTGCCCTCATTGATAAGGTCCATGAGAGCTAATCCGAGACCCATGTAGCCACGTGCGATTTTTACCACCATTCGAAGGTTAGCGGTAATCAACATCTCTCGCGCCTCCATGTCCCCTGCTTGCACGAGCACAGCGAGAGCCTTCTCTTGTTCGGGTTCAAGGAGCGCTGTCCGTGTGACCTCGCGCATATAAAGCCTAAAAATCGGGTCTTCGTTGGATTCCCAACCTCGCTTGATGCTCATAGGTTACCTTGTTGTTGATGTTCATCTTGCCAGAAAAGACAGTACCTGTTTTTTTTCATTCTGGCAATTAAAAACTCCCCGCGGTAGTACGCAGGGAGTTTTCGTCAAGTAATAAGATTAAATTACTTCAGCGTAATGCTCTCAACCACCATCGGCGTTTTCGGTACATCATTCGGGCCGGTAGCGGTATTCTCAATTTTGTCCACCACATCTATTCCCTTGACCACTTTACCGAAAACCGTGTGGTGTCCATCAAGCCAGGGTGTCGCTCCTGCAGTCACGATAAAAAATTGACTGCCGTTCGTGTTGGGCCCCGAGTTCGCCATCGCGAGCACTCCGCGCACCAGTTTGTTCGGATTGATTTCGTCGGCGAAACTATAGCCTGGACCGCCAGTGCCCCAGCGCGCCTGCTGTGTATCATCTTTTGAAAGCGGGTCGCCTCCCTGAATCATAAAACTCTTGATAACGCGGTGAAATTTCGTACCGGCGTAAAATCCCGTTTCGGACAGCGTGGTAAAGTTCTCCACCGTCTTTGGAGCATCCTTCGTAAAGAAGGCCACCTCAATGTCTCCAAGATTGGTCTTAAGAATGGCGCCGGTTGGAGCCACCTTCGGCGTAGCGACCTTAATTTGTGCCTGTGCTGGTGCGGGTATGGTCGTTTCCGCTCCCGTCTTGGTATTCTGCGCCTCGGTGACGCTCTTCTGTGTGGTGTCTTTTGACTTCATAAAAAAGAATCCTACTCCCGCGATAATAATGACGGCGACAAGTAGACCGAGCTTGTGTGATGTGTTGGATAAATCCATAGGCAGAACAATTAACCATTAACAAGTAACATGTTACCGATATCCCCAGTCAAGGGTCAATGGTCACCTATCAATTGTTTCTTTACGTCGCCACAAGCGACGCATATACTTCCACCCGGCTTTTGCGGGACGTCCCAGATAGCCCATACCGTCGTACCCGCCACGAAGAAGCGCTTTCGCCATCTGCCCGCCTCGGCGAGAGAGTGAAATAAGCTTTCCTTTTCGTGACGCGAGCTTTCCCGCGATTTCATCGCGCATATCGTCTATCGCACTTTGGATATCCGGACGGTTAGACACAGATCGAAAGGTATCTTTCCCTTTGTGAATGTTAATTTCGGCAAAAAAGATGTCTCCATTTTGATGATGTTTGGTGGTACAGCCAAGCTCAACGTCCACCATAACCGCGGGGTCGTCGAAGGAGATAAGTTTATCCAAACTCTGCAAGCGCTTTTCAAGATAGGCGCGGATATCGTCCGTCAGAGTAATGTTGGTTGCTTTAAGATTTAATCGCATAATGAAAAAAGTTACTCTACCGAAATAATCTTGTGTGGAGAGTGATGACCGCTCACAATCCGCACTCTGGACCGTGCACCAAACTTAGCATGCAGGAGCTCGAGGACCCGTTTGTTTGCCTGACCCTGCTCCGCCTTTGTTTTCACGGAAACATAGAGGAGGTCGTCCTTCTCGACAATGACTTCCTTCTTACTTTCCGTGACCACATGCACTTTAATGTACACCCCGTAGTAGAATTTCAGGTCGTTTCCCAAACGGAAACAAAATACCCGCCATTCATATTAATCTAACTAATCGTAGCAAATCTCCTCTACCATTCAGTACCTCGCTTCGTAACCTGAAATTTCACTACGGGGTACATGATAGAAGTATATCAGCTTCGTTTGAAAAGTGGTCTTCCTCGTATTAGTACCGCTCTGCTCCACAAAATATTACTCCGTAAACGACCGCTCGCCTTTTTCCATCCCGAGCACTCCCTTTACCGCACCCGTTATATCGCCAATCACTCTATCCGCGACCTCACGTATCTCTCGAAGGTCCATGGCGTTCCCCCACGTCATACGTCGCCCACCGGTTCTGTAAAGATGTGCCAGCTTCTTCGCGACAGTTGATTCAATCTTATTACCGTGTGTATCCTTGAGATGAGTGCCGTCCTTTCTTTTTCCGGTCTCCAATATATGCTCGAGGTCCTCGCTTGAGAACTTTGTGGTATCGCCAAACTCCTCCAAGGTATGATTGTGGGTAGACGCAAGCTCAATGTGCACTTTGTCTTCCTCAAGCTTCTTTTTCGCTTCCTCAAGTTCCCGAAGTCTGCTTCCTTTTTCGTTCGGGGTCCCGAGGCTCAGTCGAACCACCCCGAGCGCCCCCTCCTTTTCCTTCTCTTTCTCAATAAGTCGATTGACCTGTTCCAGGTGTCCTTCAACGACTTCACGTGCCTCGGGTACCTTCACTTCCTCGTCCGGGTTGCGGGGAGCTTTAAGCCGTTCCAAAAGCACCGAGGCGTCCCCCTGGGGATAGAACTCTTCACCTAAATCTGCGTAGTCGGAAAGCGCTCCGATTTTTCTTCTTTCCTGACCGGAAGCGGCACCACCCTCCTCCTCAAAGTCCTCGGTCGGCATAGACATGGCTTCGCGTATCATAGTGGTGTCAGTATATCACGCCCTCTTTTCTGCGATGCGACACAAAAAACCCCGCAGTGCGAGGTGTTTTTCATAGTAGTTAGCGATGACGAACCGAGATTTTCTTCCCATGCTTCTTCCTCTGCTTCTTCATCGCGTGTTTCTGTTTCTTGTTCATACTTCTAGTATACGAAATTGTAGGCGAAAGTCCAGCCGAAAGCATCATAGATGTACCCAGGATTGAAAGTGGTGGGGCCTCGCCAGTGTACTAGATACGTGTAAGGCAACTCTTTACCCTTTCTTTTTTAGCGTTACAATACTAGAACGCATCTCAACATACATGGCGTAGCGAGGCAGTTCCCCGCCGAGCGAACCGAAACCCTGGAGGCGGAGCTGATGTTTTACATCAGTGAGGCCGAAGCGCAAGGCGTAACCGGTGGGAAACTGCCATAGTAGCCAAGCGTTGTATTATTCTTATTCATGGCGGTTTATGTTGAGATGCGTTCTACTATGTTCTCTCGTTTCCCTCGCACTACTCTCGTCCTTGGCTATGTCCTGGCACTCTTTGTGGGACTCGGTATCGGTTCGTGGCTACAGAAAGGCACAAATGACTCTCTGGTGGTAACAACCATTCGAGAGCCTGAAGGGAAATATCATTACATTAACCCGCTTATAGGATGTAACTCGGGAGAAAAAAATACTTTTCAGGAGTACGCAAATTTGGAGAAAGACCTTCGAGCCGTTATCACTCAATTCAAGAATCTCGGAAAAATCTACTCTGCGTCGGTATACTTTAGAGATATGGAAAGTGGAAAATGGACTGGGGTGAGCGAAGAAGAACTCTACTCGCCTGCGAGTTTGTACAAAGTTGCCCTGATGATTGCCGTACTACGAAAGTCGGAGGACAACCCGAAACTGCTGGACGAAAACATCACCTTTTTGGGAAGTCGGAGTTCAGAAAGACCAGATGCACCACCGATGACCGTCGGAAAAGCTTACCATGTACGAGAGCTTCTCGAGCGGTTGGTTATTCTGTCCGACAACGATGCAAAGGATATTTTGCGCGATAAAGTCGGCATTGAAGCCGCAAGCAACGTCTTTATCGACCTTCGGCTTAACGAACCGGGACTCAATGAAACCGGCGATTCAATGTCCGCTCGCACCTACTCTAGGTTTTTCCGCGCACTCTACAACGCCACCTATCTTAATCGGAGCGATTCAGAATATGCACTCAGCCTTCTCAGCAAAGTAGAGTTTAAAAGCGGTATCATCAATGGGCTCCCCTTGGAAGCTCGCACCCTTCCCATCGCACATAAGTTCGGCTATCGAACCTTTCCCGACCCGCTTGATAGGGTGACGGAGGAAATTCACGACTGTGGCATTGTCTATGTTCCTGACCGTCCGTACTTTGTATGCATTATGACCAAAGGTACCGTGCAAACGGACCTTATGGACGCCATCCAGGCAATTTCGGGACTTGTCTATCGCGAGACGGTTATAAAGAAATAAAGTTTGGTCTCGCCCTAATCCCCGTAGCAAGCGACCTAAATTTCTTATGAGCGAAGCGAATGTAGCAATTGGAAGTACTCTTGTGGTGCTGTCCCCCTTGGAAGACCTCGGCGGGGTATGAGGCGAGACAACGGGGCAAACTTTGTTATAGAAGAATTGGCTCCGCCAACACATCCTTGCATTTGCGGATTCATCCCCGCGGAAAGCCGTCGGGGTATTCTCCGCAATCACAATAATCGCAGTCAAACAAAATAGAGCAACAAAACAAGTCGCCGGAAGAGCGACTTGTTGCCATGCATGATGAGCACGGAGTGCGAGAAGGTTTCGCTAGAAGAACGACGCACGGGGAACGAAAATGAGTACGCCATGCGCAACTTGGTCAAGAAGTGGCCGAGCTCGCCTAAGGTCAGGTCCTGTTTCATTGTGCCCACACTTTGAGCAACGCAGATTGTTGTAGGGCTTGCGCCCACATTCGGGGCAGGCTCCTTCGCACTGCTCGTATGTCAGACGTGGTATTTGAGACGATTCAATATTCATTTTGTAAATTGGTTGACTGCGGTTTGTGTTGAGCGCCACGAAAGAGCATACCGCTTTTTTGCGCAAAATTCAACCGCGCGGAGTTACCGCGCCTCGGTTGTGAGCAAAGGTGGAGTAATCGCATCTTCCACGACAAAATTGAACCTCCCTATCACCTGCCCGCGAAGTGTCTCCACGTCCACACGCCATTTCCCCGGAAAGATGCTCTCCTTGATTGAGTAGCCTCGGTACCCGTCGTTCCTTCCTCCCGATATAGGAAACCCGATGACCCCCACACTTACCCACTGCTTGCTTACTTCGTCAAAATACCACCAATGATGTTGTATTTCGGTATCAAGACTCGTGGGCGCAAAAATGGAACTGAATGCGTACGCCGACTCGCCCGCCCTGAGATGGAACACGCCACTCGTCTTCTTTCCGAAGGCATACCAGGGAGCTTCCTCAAAGGTCAGCTGGTATTCTCCCGCCCTCGTGCGCGTAATACCATGGTACACGCCAATTTCCTTGAGAGAAAGCGGAATCGGCGGAATCATATTGTTGAAGTAGAGTACGTTGAAAGTAATCGCGATACTAATGACGATGGTCCACAGAGAATGCCGACTCGTCTCCACCTCTTCATGCGCCACGAGCGCAACGGCGCGAAGCGCAAAATAAAAAAGCGCGAGCGAAATAACCCCGCTCAAAACAAAAATAAGGTCTCCCATAGCACCCGAAAGAACCGGCACAATGAGCACCATGTAGGAAAAGAGCGTCACGAAAAATATGCTCATCTGAAAGACGAAGCGCTGGTAGTGACGCCGGAAAAGTTCGTTGCCGAGGAACAGTGCCGTGAGAATCAACAAAAAAGGGGCGCTTGAAATAATGGGGCCACTTCGCGAGTAAAAGATAAGTGAACTGCTGAACAGTCCTCCAAACGAGAACGGGAGCAGAAGCTCCGCGAGTCCTATCGTGCGCCGTGAGAATCTACCTTGAAGGTGTCTACCGGTCCCATGCGCATTGATGAGCACAATGCTCGCAAACGCCATCACGAGATACGAGGCGAGCACAATATGGTCAAGTAGACTGTCTATCCGTGTGAGCATGATATTATCCCACACAAATCCACCAACGAACGCGAACATAGAAAGCCGCCGTTCATATCGCTCGATAAACTGTTTGGCTCCCTCAAACATCCGCTAAGTATATCGTACATTCGTCGGTAACCGGAACATTTCCACATCGAACGGAACCGTAGTGGGCTGTTATCCACAGCACCACAGTTTAAAATCGTTGTATACTAATCACTACTTCTTTATCAATAACCTAAGCTTATGTCTAGAAAAAATGCACTCCTCACCGCCCTCCTTGTGGTCGTCATTGTCGGCGGATTTATGCTCTGGAGCAAGGAAGAATCTAACAGCTCGCTCGGAGACGAGGGGACCGAAGGTTCCTACGCATCATCGGACGACTCTGCCTATGTAGAAGCTCCAAACACTCCTGGTGCCCTAACTAAAAAAACAACGACGACGGGAGGCACAAAATCAGCCGTCCCCTCACCCACAAGCGTCCCTGCTCCGACTCGCGTACTTGAAAACGGACAGTATATAAGCATCGTATCCCTCACGAATAGCGGTTTCGTTCCCCAGGCGGTCACCATCGTCAAGGGTGAAAGTGTTCGTTTTGTGAACCGTTCCGGTTACGCAATGCGCATCATTTCTACGGTAGCTTCCGCGGAATACTCGGGACTGAACCAAGAAAAGAGTGTTGGCTCGGGCGGTACCTACAGTCTTAACTTCCCCAAATCCGGCACCTACGCCTTCGGCAATGGCAAAGCATCCGCGTTCATCGGTGTCGTGAACGTCCAGTAGTCCAGACTCTTTCTCTTAAAATCGCCCCGAGAACATCGGGGCGATTTTTATGTACCTACTAGTGTGTGTAATTGGATACTAGGGAGCTGGAGTAGGGGTAGTCTTATCCAGAGGGAGCGTCACGTTTATATTGATATCGTCATTCTTTTGCTCTCCTTCACTCCGTAACACGGGAAGGATATATATAAAGAAAAGAGCGATGAGGACAAGTCCTAGGATAACCCCGAGTACCATACCCACACCGGAATCGAAGTCTTCCCGCGCAGGAGGCGTGTTTATAACTGTTGTCATGCTGTTTAAAAGATTACTAGCTTATAATAAGATGTACCTCAACTAAAGCCGTGCTAGCAAAGGAATAATGACAACACTACATGTAATGAATTTCTTTTTTCATCGGCTGTCTTCTACAAGGGTCGTGAAGTTTAGTCATCCATAAACATAACATGTATGAACGACACTGATACAAAGGACATCAACGCAAAAAATGCTGACGTGCAGGAGGCGGACAGCGAAAAGAAAGCTGCCGAAGCTCACAAATCGGCTTCAGAGGCTCACACCAAGCGAGCAGAGGAGCAGACGAAGTAAAGAGAATGCTAACCTACTTAGCACCACTCACTTTGTCGTGTTCACGTCTCACGAAAAAAGAAGCAGGTACGCCTGCTTCTTTTTGTTGTACCTTCTCTAAAAAAATTGCAGTGTTTGTCGCGGGACTCACTCTAGCATTCCGTAAACTACCCCTAAACCCTCCTTCTGGCTTTTGCAAAGAAGCCTGATTTTGCTATGATAGGCGATGCCTCAATTTAGTGAGGCCGTTCGTTGTGAAAACAATATTCCCCGGCCTCGCCCAACACGAAGCATGTTCAGTCGGGCAAGTGGCGCAGTGGCGGCGTGAGGGTGGGGTGGGACCCGACCGCAAGGCCGGAGGCGGACGCGCCGAGGAGGGGTCGCGGAAATTTTTAGCAAAAAATTATCCGTGACGGAGCCTGTAAAACGATTGAATGAATGAGTTTTAGATTTTTATTCTGTCTGACACAGCGTGTTGGACAGATTGAACTCTGAAAAGAGCACATTCCCCGGTGGCGCAGTGGTAGCGCAGTCGCCTGTGGCACGCTCATCTGGTATACCTAGAAGTGTTATGCCAGAAAAGCGTACTTATGCCGATAGAGCTGCTTACATGGTCGAAGCGGTCAGAAAACGCAGAATCAAACTGCGTAAGATGGCTCGAGACTACAAAGGCGGTAAATGTGAATCATGCGGTTACAGCAAGTGTCAGCGTGCATTGTCATTTCATCACCTAGATCCCAATAAGAAATCTTTTGGCGTGTCCGATAAAGGACTAACCAGATCCTGGGAAAGAATTAGAGATGAAATTGATAAGTGCGTTCTCATTTGTGCGAATTGCCACATGGAAGTTCACGAAGGCATCACGCAGCTTCCCGTCCGAAAGGCGGGTCGAAAAACAAGGTGAATTGCTGGAAACCCAAAAATGGGCAATCAGCAGCCAATCCTTCACTTATAGTGTAGTGAAGGCGGGTTCAGAGACTATCCCAAACGGGAGTACTCTCTGATAGTCCCCGCCCGAAACGTAAGGTTTCGGTACGGGCAAGCATCGGAGCGGAAGCGCCTTGCACCTAAGCTCAAATGAGTATGGTGATGATATAGTCCATACCTGCAGTAATGCGGGACAATATGTAAGCGATTGGTCGTAGGTTCGAATCCTACCCGGGGAGCCCGAATAAAACTAACGTCAGAAGAAGCGAATTTTTCCCGCGCGGCGCGAAGCGCCGCGTAGGCAGGAGAAGGATTTTCTCGGACTTTTTTGTCGTGCAGAGTGAG